>Ga0214164_1000555_pt1 | contig 24415 bp, 25 predicted proteins | sample TroBogepilimnion_13_FD_153003 | JGI IMG/M metagenome (GOLD analysis project Ga0214164, IMG submission 153003) | Freshwater microbial communities from Trout Bog Lake, WI - Practice 03JUN2009 epilimnion v4 | ecosystem: Environmental > Aquatic > Freshwater > Lake > Epilimnion/Euphotic zone ...
GATAAAGGAACTGAAAATGGTGCATGAATTTCAGGCCGATGCACTGGCCGCAGGGAATAAAATAAGCTACATAAATAGCCTGCTCAATAATTCATTTCATACGCATAGGTTTTCAATAGCCAATACTTTTTTCCATCACCCAGTAAAGAGGAGAATCAGGATGATGAATAAATCGGTTCTGAGTTCAAAGGGATTGTTTTTTATAACTGCAAGGTCATTTATAGTAACAACCGTTTTAGTAGCTGGTATGGTTTATTTACAAAGCTGTAAGCAACCTGTGCAAGCCATCCCTGATGATACGATTTATCAATTTAATTTCAGGACCGATTCATCAATTATTAAAGTTGATGAAGATAGGGCTGACCTGCCTAAGCCTTTTATACCGGAGGAAAAGAAAATAATAAGAAAACAACCAATAAAACCTTCAGGGGTTGCTGTTTTGTCAGCCAGGGTTAAACCAGATATCAATAACGAACAAACTCTGAAAATTATTCCCAATTCGGATAAAGGCTGTTTTACTGTATCAGGTAATACCGGAATGCTCAAAGATGAAGAAGTGAATATAGAAATCTCTGATTTGCATGGGATGATTGTATTTCAAAAAACAGTTACTGCTGCAAACGGTGTTTTAAATGAAGATATTTCTTTGAGCAAAAAAATATCCAATGATATGTATTTATTGAAAGTTCATTCCGCATCGTTTAATAAGGCACTCCATATTGCTGTTTTCAGATAAGAAATATTTAAAGCTAACCATTATAATAATTGGCTTATGAAAAACCTGCTTTTCCTGTTGCTTGCAACTAATTGCATAAACGCATACGCAAAAGACAATTTTCACCTTACAGGGCATATAAAGAATCAGCTTGCCGATACTGTTAAAATCAGCTACAGCCCTGTCTCTGTAGTTTACAAGCCCGTAGTGTATAAAGCTAAGTTATCTAATGGTGACTTTAGTTTAGGGTTTACTATTCCTGAAGGATATACCAATCTGAGAATTACAAATGGTAACCAGGAAACGGAGATTTATGCAGATCCGGGCGCTGACCTGACATTAACCATTGATGCGGCTAATTTCGACAGCACTTTGCACTATGAAGGCAAGGGAAGTAATATTGCCAACTACCTGGCGAAATGTGTATTGGAGAAGCATACCACCAAATATGTGGATCTGCATGCACAGATGCTTGGCTCTAAAGAACCTGAGGAATATAAAGTTGCATTGAAAAAGCTTATAGAAGATGAAAATGAGTACATAGATAAAAACGCAAAGGGCCTGCCCGAAACTTTTATCAGCTATATCCGGAAGGCGAACCAGTATGAGGTATGGTATACCATGCACATGTACCCTTTCCGTCATGAGTCCATCTGGCAGAAAACGATGAGTGTAAAGGATATTCCTGCTGAGCTATATGATGTAACGGATGGTATACCTGCTATGTTTGATGATAAGTTGCTGCCAATGGGTTCTTACAGGGTATACCTGAACAATTTCTTTTCCTCAAGAGTGTCGGGTGAAAATGCCCGGAAAAAAATAAAGATGGAGGGTGAAGAATGGCAGGATACTGTATTTGCAAGGGTATACCGGGAGATGCCGCCTCTGAGCGCCGAATTTCTGGTGGCATACCATATATATAACTCATTATCTAATACCCGGATGAGGCAGATTGAACATGAATTTGCCGTTTATAAAGAACATTTCCCCCGGAGTAAAAACCTTGCCATACTGGAAGAAGCTTTTCAGCAAAGAAGATTAACAACACCCGGCAAGCCTGAAATAGATTTTGATATCACCACGCCTGATGGAACAAAAATGAAGCTGTCGGACCTTAAGGGTAAAGTGGTTTATATTGATTTCTGGTCGCGGGGGTGTGTGCCTTGCATCGGGGAAATGAAGGATGCAAAAAAGGTCAGGGAACATTTTGCAGGCAAGCCCGTAGCGTTTGTATATGTTTCAATAGATGAAGATGAAGCTACCTGGAAGGGTGCCGTAAATACATATATTGCCGATGGAATTAATACCCACCTGGAAAAAGGCAGGGAATCGGAGGTGGTAAAAAAATATGAGGCAGACGCCATACCCTGCCATTTTATTGTAGGGAAGGATGGCAGGTTCGCAGCAGTAGATCATGTAGTTAGCCCTTCGGATCCAGACAGCCTTATTGCACAGATTGAACAGTTGCTTCAATAACCATCTGAATGAACCTTGGATTTTATCATTAATGAAATCTCTTTTTGCTAAGAAAGGCGTAATTTTAATTGCATTTTTCTCAAAAACCGATTTTATGATCAGGAATTACCTTCCCTTAATCAATCCCTTTGTTTCATTGTTCGTGCGTGTGAAGAGCATTGTCCTTTCATTGGTAATTCTTATTACTGCCTATAACACTGTTAACGCTCAGGCCTGGGGCAATATGGGTGGTGCAGGGTTTACACCAGCGGCAGCGCCCTATGCCACTATAGCGGTTTATGGCATTGATACAACTTATATAGCCTATGAGGATGCAGATACCGGATATCGGGCATCTGTTATGAAGTTCAACGGCACCGGCTGGGTGCAGGTGGGCAACCAGGGTTTTTCGGCGGGCAGCGCGTTATATACATCTATCGCTATAGATAGTTCTGGCACGCCTTATGTGGTGTATGAAGATAATGCCAATGCCGACAATGCCACAGTTATGAAATTTAATGGCTCTGCATGGGTTAGCGTAGGTAGCATTGCATTTTCAGGGGTAAGTGTTGCCAACACCTCAATAGCAATCGACAGCACAGGCACTCTCTATGTTTGTTTTCTGGATATCGGAAATAACAAACCGACTGTGATGAAATATACCGGAAGTAGCTGGATGACCGTTGGCGGCTCTGATTTTTCGGCCGGCGTGGCTCAAAACCCCACTATGGCGCTAGGGCAGGGTGGTGTGCCCTACGTTGTATTTGCCGATGGCGCAAATGGCTTTAAAGCATCAGTGATGAAATATGCCGATACCGGTTGGGCGATTGTTGGCAGTGCAGGATTTTCGGCCGATACTGCCGGATATACCAGTATAGCCATTGATACCGCTGGTACTCCATATGTGGCTTACCAGGATGCCGGTAATGGCTATAAAGCAACAGTTATGAAATTCAACGGTACAGCATGGACCTCCGTAGGAACGGCCGGAATTACTGCCGATACTGTACTATATACCGCCATTGCCACTAACCACGCCGGTACTCCTTATCTGGCCTTCGCTGATTACAGTTATGGCTATAAAGCTACTGTAATGAAATATGATGGCACCAGCTGGATGGATGTTTGTTCGCCCGGGTTCTCTGCGGGTACGATTATTCAGCCTTCCTTAGCTATCGGCAATACTGGCTTTCCCTTTTTAGGCTATGAAGATGGCTTCTATAGCGATAAGGCCTCAGTAATGATGCTTACTTTTCCTGAAGATGTGAAAAATGCTTCAGCTAAGTCAGCCACTGGTTTAACCGTATTCCCCAACCCGAATCAAGGAATATTTACTATTAGCCCGGTTACCACCAAAACAGAACCTTTGGACATAACCATCACCAATGAGCTGGGTGTAACTATAAAAGACATAAAGACAACAGCTGATCATGCCACAGAAATAAATCTGGATGTTCCACCTGGAATTTATTTTCTGGCCGCCACAACAGCCACTGGGAAATGGTATAGTAAGGTCATTATTACACAACAGTAATAAGGGTTATCAGGCCTTTAATAGAAGTATCAACTCTGGAATACCTGAGAAAGTTGTTTACTGGTAAAACCCTTTAACTACAGCTTAATCATCTTACCTGCAATACCATCTCCCGCCGATGTGCGGATCAGGTAAAGATAATCTCCTGCAGGTAATGCAGAGGTATTTACATTAATCAGGTGTTCGCCTGTGGTGAGCTTATTTTGTCTAATTGTATTCAGAAGATGGCCTGACATATCCATGATCATAACAGTTACATAAGCGCCTGCGCTTAATGAGAACCGGATATTGGTATAGTCAGTTGCCGGATTGGGGTAATTTCCGAAGAAGGAGAGATTATTCCGGGTTATTTTGCTGGTGCCTGCAGTGGAATAACCGATAACAGCAATAGGGTAAATGTCGAGATTGGTTTTCAACAAAGCATTCTGGGTATAATTATCGTACCACGTATTATCAGATCCCTGGGTGGCATTCTGAACATTGATAAAAGTATCAACAGTAGTATCTATGCCGGGATTAATATTGGAATCTATAGTGAAATTTGCAGCAGGATATCGCTCACCGTTTTTTGAACAGGCCAGACCAAAATTGTCTCCGTTTGTAGTGAGTCCGGTGGAAACGTTATAGGTATAATTGACGCTGTATCCTACATAAAACGGAGCTGATAAAAAGCTGGTGGGCGTGGCAAACAAAAACTCTTTCAGGGTGTCATGTGTTGCACCTATTCCCAATTGTGTAACCGATACTGTGTCGGAAGCCATTATTGTTGAAGGGAAGCCGTTATAGATCAGACTACCGGATATTGGGACGGGTGAGGTTTGGTTCCAGACATTAAAATTAACCGTTTGAGCAGATAAAGGATTCACCTTTCCACTGAACAATGCAAAAACGCCGATTACCTGTATAGAACTGTCGTAAGCATAAAAATCATAACGCTCGGCAAACGACTTATCATTCCAGTAATTAGTACCGGTAACATAACCACTGTCCGTTCCGATGGTATAAATGGTGATGGTATCGCTGCCTGAAACATGAGGGATAGAAATGGTATCGCCAAAGGTGGTTGTTCTGCCTGAAGGTAATCCGGCAGAATGGTTACCTGTATTGGTGTTTATCCATTGAATATCCTGTTCATGGATATTTTTGATTCTTTGGGCAAATGCTGGTAAACTAAAAAGGATGGCAAAAAAATGTATAAAAAAATTTTTCATTCTTTGGTTTTAAAATTGGCATTAAAAATACACATCATTCAGTTAATGAAACTCATTTCTCTCATAAAACTGCGTTAATAGTCCTTATATGCCGCCGTTTAAGTAAAATCCAATTAACCCAAAATCGTTTGTTTTTGATTACCTCAATAAAAAACAATCCCCGACGGGTTTTCATCAGGGATTGTTTTTTTATCATTCCAACCTTATTTAACAACTGTCAGTTTGCCACCAAAGCCATCGCCTTCTGTAGTGCGGAGCAGGTAAATATAGTCACCTGAAGGCATGTTTGAAGTATTGATATTAATTGTTTGACTGCCGGCTGCAAGGTTTGATTGTTTAATAGTATTAATAATTCTGCCAGACATATCTGTAATCTGCAAAGTAACACCTGTATTACTCGCCAGAGAGAATGAAACATCAGTGCTGTTGACGGCAGGGTTAGGATAATTGCCAAAGAAGGTAAGGTTGTTTTTGGTAATACCTTTTACGCTAAGTACATTCCTCGCCGAAACTATAGGATAAATATAAAATTCATAAGGCATGCCAAAATTATCAGTTGCATTATCATGCCATCCGCTGCCATCATTATATAATGTTGCATTCTGGTTATTTACTATCGTGTCTGCACCGGATATGGTAACAACAGGAGTTGTTCTTTCATATTGGGTGGTTGTATATAGTCCGATTGTATCCCCTGCAAGAGCCGTATAATCGTAATTTATCTGATAGCCAACAAAAAACGGTTTATTGAGGTAAGCTGTGGGCGTGGTGAACAGGAAAGTTTTAAAAGTATCGGCTAATGTATCGGCGGTAGCAATTCCTAATTTGGTAATTGGTATTGTTACAGAATCGAGGGCAGTATCAGGAAATCCGCTTTCATAAACATTTGTAGACACTGATTCCTGAGGGCCAACATTCCAGGTGTAAAATGTTACATTTTTGGTTGAAGCAGGGTTCACAGTGCCACCAAACAGCGTTACAACCCCAATAACCTGGAGGTTACTGTCAATACTGTTGAAATCGTATCTTTCGGAATAGCCCATATCCCCGAACGCATCTGTACCAGAAATAAATCCACTGTCGGTAGTCATGCCTGCATAGTAAAGTGTAGGCGTATCGGCCAGTACCGTGTTTCTTAAGGTATCGTATATGCTTGTAGTTTTCGCAGATACCTTATTCAGATTTGCATTCAGATTTACTGTTTTGGAAGTGTGCCCTTCTGAAACTCTTTGTGCCAAGGCACCAAAACTCATACCGGCAGCTGCGGCAAGTAAAATTAGCTTTTTCATTTTGTTGATTTTTTATCAAATGGTTTTAATACCTGCAATAGATATTCTTTTCGGGAGAAAGTTTAACCCGCTGAGTGATAAAAAAACCTTAAATGCAGCTGTTATGACGCAGTGAACTATCAGTTAACTGATTAAATCATGGAATAATCCTGATTGATTTTTTCGGTTAAATTAATAACCCGCATGATTTAAAAATAAATCGGCCAAAGCTATAGCCGTTACGGCTTCTACCACTACCGGCACCCGCAATGCAATGCAAAGATCATGCCTGCCTTTAACCGTAAAAGCTTCAACAGATTGTGATTTATTATTCCAGGTGTGCTGTTGTTGAGGGGTGCTACTCGTTGGTTTTATAGCCACCCGGAAGTACACTTCATTGCCATTGCTGATGCCGCCGTTTATGCCACCGGCATTATTGGTAATAGTTGTGCCAAGATCATCAATAATGGCATCATTATGCTCGCTGCCTGTCATCAGGGCTGCCGCAAACCCACTACCAAATTCAATTCCCTTTACAGCAGGTATGGAAAAAACTGCATGGCTTATAACAGACTCAACAGAATTAAAAAATGGCTCACCGATGCCCACTGGCAATCCATTCACAGTGCAAGTAACTATGCCGCCAATGCTGTCCTGATCGGCTATTGCTTTGTTTATGGCTGCTTCAATCTCGGTATTGCCACCTGCTTCAGTGAGGGAAGCATTAATGTTAACCCCTGTCAGTATTTTTTTTGCTACTACCCCGGCTGCTACCAATGCAACAGTCAACCTGCCGGATGAATGGCCACCACCACGATAATCATTGTAGCCGTTGAACTTTTTATCCAATACAAAATCGGCATGGCCGGGTCGGGGAGTGTCGCGGAGCGATTCGTAATCAGCAGACCGGGTATTATTGTTTTCAAAAACAATCGTCAGCGGCGCACCCGTGGTTTTGTAGTTGAAAACTCCGCTAACAAAAATCGGCGCATCATCTTCTTTACGTGGCGTTGTGCCTGCTGCTCCCGGTTTCCTGCGTTCAAGGTCGGGCAAGAGATCAGATTCAGTTAAATCTATGCCTGCAGGGCAACCATCAATAGTTACACCTACCCATTTGCCATGCGATTCGCCGAAGATATTTATACGGAATATGGTACCGAATGAATTCATTTTAATCTATAAAATTACATTTTCCACCACAAACCGCCAATGTTTTAAAAAACTCCGGGTATGATTTACTTACGGCCTCAGCCCCCAAAATATCCACGGGGCCATTAGCCTTTAATGCACCTATAGAGGCTGCCATAGCAATTCTGTGATCATGATAAGAATCTATAACTGTGCCCCGCAATTGTCTTCCGCCTGTAATGACAAACGAATCATCTTCCAGCGAAAAAGATACGCCAAAATTCTCCAGCATTTCACTTATGCTCTCAGCCCGGTTACTTTCCTTGCTGAACAACCTGTGCACTCCCTTTATATAACTTTCGCCTTTGCAGCAAGCCGCCAGGATTGCAAGTATTGGAAAAAGGTCAGGGCAATCAGTAGCATCAAATTCGAAAGCAAAAAGTCGATCTTTTCTGACAGTAACTATGTTATCAGTAACTGATACTTCAGCGCCTACCTCTTTAAGCACAGCGAGTAATGCACTATCTGCCTGAAGCTGATTATCTGTTAAACCAGATACCACAACTCCGCCAGCTATTGCCCCTGCAACCAGAAAAAAGGCAGCGCTGCTCCAGTCTCCGTCAATTGTTATGTCGATTACCTTATCGTCTATCTCCTGCGAAGCGCTGTGCAGATAAAATTCAGTATAATCATTATGACTGACAGAATGGCCAAATTTTTTCAGCACATCCAATGTCATATCTATATATGGTTTGCTTTTCAATTCATGGACTTTGATGGTGATGAGTGGCTGCGCCTGAGCATAACAAAATGCAAACAAAATTCCACTCAGGAACTGCGAGCTGTCCGAACCATCAATAGCGATATCAACAGGGTTTAGCGGCCCCTTAATGTGTACCGGTAAATGCCCGCCGGTGTTTGATATAGTTACATTCAGCTCTGGCAGAAGGCCTGCATATAAACCCATTGGCCTGTTTAACAGGCTTCCGGTACCAGTTATTGTTATTGGGGTATTGCTCAATGCAGCAATAGGTATAAACAACCTTGCTGCAAGCCCGCTTTCGCCACAATTAATTGTATCTGAAACAGGAATTACCCCATTACTTTCAATTTCAATGAAACCTCCTGAGTCTGCAATAACCTTCGCCCCAAGTTGCTGAATAATATCCAAGGCTGCCAGCTCATCTTCCGAATTCCCTGCGCTATGAATTATGGTACTACCCTTATGGATCAATGCGCCTGCGTACACCCGCTGGGTCATACTCTTGGACGGTGGAGCGGATATATTACCCGAAATAATTCCGGGCTCAATTGTTGCTTTCATATGAAGTCAGGGCTTTTTCAATAACATCAAACGGAAGAGCATGAACAACCGCTTTACCGATTTTCTCCAGAACAATATAATCTATGTTGTCATCCACCCTTTTCTTATCCATTTTCAGGATTTCCATCGCCTTTGATGTGTTAAATTTCATTTTAATAGGCAGATGGTATTGAGCCAGCAGTGCTTTCAGTTTGTCAACTACACCTTTATCTAAGCCGGCAACATCGGTAGAGATCATGCATGCAACAACCATACCTATGCCTACAGCTTTGCCATGGGGTATTTCGTAAAGATTCTCAATTGCATGTGCGGCTGTATGCCCGAAATTGAGAAGCTTCCTGATACCCGATTCTTTTTCATCTTCCTGTACCGTTTTTATCTTCCAGTCTGCACAACGTTTTATCAGTTTATTCAGCGCTTCATCATCCTCATCCTGGTAGTAAGATATACTATGCTTTGCAAGCTCTTCAAACAATTCAGCATCGAAAATGCAGGCATACTTGATGATCTCAGCAAATCCGTTGCTCCATTCATCATCAGGCAGGGTATCTGAAAATCGGGTATCATACAGGATAAAATCTGGCTGTGTAATGGTGCCCAATATGTTTTTATGCATACCTGAGTTTACCCCGTTTTTACCACCTATAGCGGCATCCACCATCGCCAGTAGCGAGGTAGGGACAAAACCAAATTTCACCCCCCTTAGATAAACAGATGCAAGAAAGCCGGTAATATCTGTGATTACGCCTCCACCCAATCCTACCAGTATAGTTTGTCTTGTGGCTTTAAGGTCTACCAGTTGCCGCGAGAGCGTTGCTATGGTGTGCATGTCTTTACTGCTCTCGCACGCCGGCAATACAAGCACTCTGAGGCCTTTCAGCAGGTGGGCATATAGTTTGGATATATGCTCATTGGTAATAACCACCACATGTGCTTTGTCATAATGCTGCCAGAGTTCGTCAAACGAACTATCGAAAAAGAAATTCACGGTGCCTGAGGGGAAATTTATTTTTTGCAGCATCAGAGATATTGAACCTTAAAATTACTGAAGATTGCAGGAATTATTTATAAATCTTCACTTACTCTTTATTCCAATCCCATTCTCCGCATTACTTTTTCTACATCGCCGGGAGTATCTATGCAGTGGCTTTCATAACGGGTAATGGCGCATTTAATTTTGTAGCCATGTTCTACCCAGCGCAGTTGCTCCAGCGATTCAGCCTGCTCCAGTGAGGAAACTGGCAGCTTGGTGATTTTTTCAAGTATGTCCTTCCGGTAGGCATACATGCCCACATGGCGGTAGTACGTATAATGCTGGTGCCATTCGGTCTGGGCTACACCTTTGATGTATGGGATCACCATGCGGCTGAAGTAGAGCGCTTCCATTTTGTCGTTGAGCACAATTTTCACTTCACCCGTATCAAACAACTCATCGTGCGAACTTACAGGGATCATCTGTGTGGCCAGTTCTACAGTTCCATCTTCCAAAATGGCTGCCAGTTCATCTATCTGTGCAGGGTTGATAAATGGTTCATCGCCCTGTATGTTGATCACATATTGATAAGCTCCATCCAGTTGCTGCAGTGCTTCCAGGCAGCGATCGGTGCCGCTTGGGTGGTTGAGGCCGGTCATTACTGCATTACCTCCAAATGAATTAACGTGTTTCAGTATCCGCTCATCATCGGTTGCAACCACTAGTGTGTCTAACGACTTACTTTTTGATGCTTCTTCATAAACTCTCTGGATCATGGACTTACCCCGGATATCCAGGAGCGATTTACCGGGAAATCGGGTAGAGGCGTACCTCGCAGGAATAATACCAGCTATCATCAGAATAAATGTTCAGTTATTTCAGTTCCGGAATGGATAAAGTAATTTGTGGTAATTGTATTACGCTCTGTAATATAATGCTGGTAATTGTCCGACCAGGCTACGCGCTGCATGATGGTGTTGTTATACCTGCCTGTTATACCGATAATTAATTCAGCAGCTTCCCGTATGGCGTTATGGCCACCGTCGTTAGCTGTAATATAGTCGGCCAGTTCATTCGTTTGCACCAGGTTATTGAACATCGGGTTTGATTCCCGACCTACCAAAATCCGCAACCCGCATATTGGCGCAAGGGACAGATCAAGTATGTCATCAAAGAAAAAAGCGATTTCTTCGGGTTTAATATTATGTACCGAACAGAAATGCAGCAGGGCGTCTTTTTTATTTCTGATTCCTGAATATACACAATGGAAATGTTCCCGTTTTGACAAAAACAATGCAGCAGCATTATGCTCGCCTGAAATCACTGCCATTACCGGATTTTCGCCCTTGCGGATAAAATGATTAAAGCGCATCATATTAATGCCCATTGAGTCAATTTCATTAAAGGGGCTCGAACCACCTGCATCCTTAAAACCAGCATTAAACACACCATCCCAATCGAAGACAAAAGCTTTTATGTGGTGTAATTTAGCAAGAAGAGTTTCCGGGCTGGCCAGGAAACTCCCCTTGAAAAAACTTTTTATCTGTTCCGGATGTGTAATATTCATTCGTCGAATATAAATCTAAAATGCTTAATATTTTTTAAGGTCCTGAATATCCAGCATTCCGGCAGGCTTACCATTATCAGTTACCAGTATCGTATCCACATTCATTTTCTTAAATAATGTATTGGCGTCATTAAGCAGGGCATTGGCATCAACACTGATAGGTGTCTTGAATTCAAGACTGCCTATCTTCTTATCCAGTATGTGTTCACCATCATTCTGCAGCAGGCGTCTCAGGTCGCCATCTGTAAATACACCTTTAATACCGCCATCGTCACTGGTAACCGTGATACAGCCAAAACCAAATTCAGTCATTTTTACAATCGCATCCTTGAGACTGCTATGCTCGCTCACCAATGGATTCAGACCGTTAATAGCTTCCTTCACCTTCACGGTCATCAGCCTTGTATCGCTCAGGAACTGATCGGTACCAATCGTTGTAAAGTGGTTTTCAGTAAGCCCCTTCAGTATTTTCAGCGGCACAGTAATAGTATGCACCCCTATATTTATAGCATTGCGCACATGTTCTGTAGTGCGCACTGAACTGAACATGATTTTGGAATTATAGCCATAATGGTGTACTGCTTCAACGCACTGCGCAACCAATGCCAGTGCATCGTGGCCCTGGTCCTGCAGCCTGCCCACCAGCGGGCACACATAGCTGGCCCCGGCATGCATGGCCATATAGGCTTGCTGCAATGTGTATACCAGATGCACATTCACCATCAGGTCTTGCTTACGCAGCATATTACATGCTCTCAGGCCTTCCAGAGAAACCGGTATTTTAAACACCGTCTTTTTAGGGTCAAGGCCCAGGTCCAGCTGGCGGTGGGCTTCTTTTACCACATCTTCAGCCGTGTTGCCCAATGCTTCAATCTGCAGCACCGGCACCATTTTCGACAGTTTCACAATTGTGCTGTCCACATCCATTATGCCTTCGCGCACCATGAATGTAGGTGTGGTTGTCAAACCATCAAGAAAACCTAATTTGAAGCCTTCTTCAATTTCTTTCAGGTTTGCCGAATCAAGATATAATTCCATATTGGTTGTTTAATTTTGATTTATTGCGGATTTTTATTAATAGTTGCTCTGTTCTTTGTTTGCTTTCTGTTGCGGAAATTAATTTTTCTGTTCCGTTTTCATAAGCAATAGTACACCTTTCTAATTCTTGCTTGAATTCTTCAGTATATTCAACCTGTTTGCGCATAATTATTGTGCAAATTTATTTAAATAAACGTCATTTGCTAAATTAGTTCCTGTACTTCACCTCTATTGCATGAAGTTCCAGCAATGGCTTCAAAAATTCTTCCAGCGCATATACACTCAACTGGCTGGCGGCATCACAAAGCGCTTTCTCCGGGTTAGGATGGGTTTCTATAAAAATACCATCCACACCCGAGGCCACACCAGCCCGACTCAATACCGGTAAAAACTCCCTTGCTCCACCTTTTGCATCAGCACTTGGAATGCCATATTTACGTATGGCGTGTGTGATGTCGAATACAACAGGGTAGCCTATCTGTGCCATATGGTAAAAGCTACGGGGATCAACGACCAGGTCGTTATAGCCCATAGTGTACCCTCTTTCGGTCAGAATTATCTGATCATTGCCCGATTCAATGCATTTGGCCACCGGATGCTTCATATTATCAGGTGCCAGAAACTGGCCATGCTTTATGTTGATCACCTTGCCGGTTTTCGCTGCGGCAACCATAAGTCCGGTCTGCATACACAGGTAAGCCGGTATCTGTAGCACGTCGCAAACCTCAGCCACAGGCGCGGCATGATCGGGATAATGTATATCTGTAAGCAATGTAAACCCGAATTGCTCCTTGATTTTGGCCAGTATTTTCATGCCTTCCACCAGGCCGGGGCCATCATAATACTTCAGGCTGCTGCGGTTGTCTTTCAGGAAAGATGATTTGTAGATGATCGGAATGTTGAGCTTTGCGCTCACTTCCTTCAGCTTTTCAGCCGTTTTCATCATTATCATTTCATCTTCTATCACGCACGGACCGGAGATGAGAAACAGTTCATCTGCTCCGCAGGTTATATCTCCAACCATTATTTTTTTTGCACTCATAATAAATTTTTTATCCGGAAGTATGCCACAACTCATAGGTGTGGCACACTTTGGTATTTAATTACAGTCTTCTATACAATCCCTTAATAAAATCAATGTTCACTTTTTCCTTCCAGTTGTCGCCAATGGCATGATGCCACATAAACGGCAGGTTATATGCCACTTCAGCCATAGCTGTAATTTCAGCGTCACTCCAGTTTTTGCTCAGGCCCTGTGGCAATGTTATATTATGTCTTACCAGCATCTGCTTCAGTTCAGTCACGCCTTCGCCATAAAATTCGTCCAGGTGCTGAAATACCAGGCAGTTGGCATAGCAATGTTTCTCCCCGAATATCTTCGACAACCCATAGGACATAGCATGACAAACGCCTACTTCCGAATAGGTAAGGCTCAGCCCGCCCATCATAGAGGCCACCATCAGTTTTTCATCATTCTCGGCAGTTTGACCTGCTTTATCACCAAGATAAATCTCGCGGCAAAGTTTCAGCGCCTGATCTGCAAATGCATGGCTGTAGGCGTTATTCTTAATTCCGTTTTCCGATTCTATACAGTGTATGTAAGTATCCATACCTGTATAAAGCCATTTATCCACTGGCACACTTGCTATCAGTTCCGGATCTAGTATTACCTGGTTAAATACTGTCCAGTCGCATTTCAAGCCCAGTTTTTTCACCGGCCCTGTCAGCACCGCAGTCATCGATACCTCAGCCCCTGTACCCGATATGGTAGGCACTCCGAGGTGGTAGGTACCCGGCTTTTTTATAAGGTTCAAACCCTGGTATAGGGTGGAGGAGCCCTCATTGGTAAACATCAGCGATACCGCCTTGGCAATATCCATAATGCTGCCACCACCTATTCCTATAACACCTGAAGGCAACCCATGACCAGCTAAAATTTCATCGCGCAGTTGATCAATCTGATCAGTTGTCGGCTCATGCGGATCAACGTCTATAAACCGCACCACATCATTTGTTGCAGCAGGAATGCGCTTTGCCAAATCTTTTCCCTCAAAATACTGATCAACTACAAAAAGAAAGAAATGGTCATTGTCATTGCGTTTTTCGGCCAGTATGCCCTCCATCTCCGAGAAGCTCCCCCTGCCAAAAACAACCTTATCTATGTTCTTAAAATTCTTATGCATGTTATCCGAATAAAAATTAAAATCTGGCACAAACAGGGTTTAAATTGCTTTTCCAGAAACCTAACTTTGTGCCCCCGATCACCTCATCGATCATTACATTTTAGTGACCTTTGTGATTCCCTTCGTGCCCTTTGTGGTAAAAAAATCCTAGTTATTAAGCCATTACCGCCACCTGCATTGCTTTCTTCGTGCATGCCGCAATATTATTCGCCAGCGCCACAACCTCTTCATCCGTCCATGTGCAGCGGATACCAAAAGATATCAACCTGCCGATCACCTCCTGCGATTTGGGCAATTCCAGAGTAGTATAATCCTGCGACATACCAAATACCTGTGCAGGAAGCTTTGAAGCTGTCTGCATGGTTTTCAGGTGGTCCCACTGATTGATGAAATGGTACATATTCAGAAACCAGTAGTTGAACCCGCCTATTCCTGCTTTGTTCAGTTCATCCACTGTGCGTTTTGCAGTTTCAGTATCTGGCAGCAAAAAGTTCAGGAAGGTCGCCGAATCACCATCAGGATCAGAAAGGTGCGAGAATGTAATACCCTCAGTCTGCGAAAGTATTTCTGTCAATGCTTTTTTATGCTTCCTGTTCACCTCGCGTATATGAGGCACTTTCCTGGTCTGCGCCAGTCCCACAGCCGCATGCAGTTCGCTGATGCGGTAGTTGAAGCCAAGCACAGGGTGCTGCTCCATTCCCCTGTTATTCCCCACATGGTTATGTCCGTGATCGGAGTAAGCATCAGCTATTTTATAAATATCCTCGTCATTAGTTATGAAAATTCCACCTTCGCCTGCAGTTGCTATCTTGAAAAAGTCGAAAGAGAAACTACCGGTTTTACCAAAAAGCCCTACCGAAGTGCCCTTATAAGAAGCCCCGAAAGCCTGCCCTGCATCTTCTACCAGTATCAGGTTGTGCTCGTTTACCACAGCCATAATACCATCCATATCGGCCATAGTGCCGCACATATGCACCAGGCACACGCCCTTGGTTTTGGGTGTGATGGCGTTTCTGATACCCTCAGCGCTCAGGCACAAAGTCTCATCTATCTCTGCAAAAATGGGTATTGCCCCGATAAACAATACAGCTTCAATACTTGCTATAAAAGTAAATGGCGGACAAATCACCTCATCGCCCGCACCAATACCCGCCGATGCCAGTGCAATAGCTATTGCCGCCGATCCGTTCGATACTGCATGGGCATATTTGGCCCCGGTTATCTTTCTTACCTCCGCCTCAAATTCGCGGGCCTTCCAGATACCATTGCGTTGCTGGTCGTTATTGTATCGGAACAGCATACCCGTTTCCAATACGTCATTGATTTCTTTGCGCTCTTCGCTGCCGAATAATTCAGTTCCTGGCATTTTGCAAAATTTAGAGTGCAAAAGTACGTTTTAAAGATTTATTAAAGGTTAAAGTTGGAGAAATGCCGCGTAACCCAAATCTTCGCAGATAAGTAAATACAAAATATTAGTAGGGAGTCCCATACAACTATCTTTGCCACAACGGATAAAGAAGAGTAGTAATGCGGTCAGTACCGCTTCTTCAGCGGTCAGACCGCATTACGTTTGGGGTTTACTTGAATCGTTAAGAAGTCATTGACCCAATAAGGCAATTTTTGAATTAAGAAAGCCCGAGGGCTTTAATGTGTATAGCTGGTAATGAAACCACCGGTTATCAGTCGTAAATGCCGACCCCGTAGTGGGTCGAATGTAAGTTTGGAAAGTCTGGAACTGCTGAAGTTAATGGCATTCTTGCTTAATGATATCTCAAAGACTTTATACCCATTCTTTCCGGACTTTAGTCAGATAATCCTGAAATTCAACCGCTTCCTCTTTTGAAAAAATCCCCTTAAAATCCGATGGTTTTACTTTCTTTTCTATTTGGGAAGGTTTTACCATTTTCTTCAAATCCTCATGAGTTTCCACTGCTGACTGCCCCGAAGCTATGCTGTCCAGACTGGTGCCAAATTTAATAATTATTAATTAGTTCCTGTATTTCTTTTTAGGTTTGCGACTGGTATGGTGTATCGCAACCACGTTAATGATCTTTTTCCGTTTATTGACATTATATACTATTACGTATGGAAACTTTGGAACAATAGCTTCTCTGTTTGAACTGTTTTTTACTGAGTATAATTCAGGGCCTTTAATTATCTGCTGTAGCTTTTTATTTATAGCCTCGAAAAACTTTTCTTCAAGACCTGGCTGTTGTTGTAAATACCATTCCAGGCATGTTCATATTCCAGTTCCGCATTATGGTGGAAGGAAATCTTGTAACTCATTTTGATCTTATTTTTTGCCGAACCTTATTCTGAACTTCTTCCCAGCTCCGGCCCTTGTCAACCCCCGATTCCAATTCTGCCACCCGGTGGTTCATTTCTGCAACAAATTCCGGATCACTCCAATGATCAGCCCCTTTTTTTCTCACATCTTCTTCCACTAGCGCATATATTGCCTTGACTTTTTTATCGTCTGCAACGTCAAGGTAGTTATGCAATTGAGCTCTTATACCAATTGAGGTCATAAAAATTGTTTTATCAAAACTACAAATTTAAAACAAAAAAAAAGGTTAACCACCCGGACAGAAGAACCTACTAGTCCAAGCGTCCGCTTGGTCTTGGTATCTGCAAGCCCGCTTGCGATACAATCACTCCTCTGAAATCTAGATTCAAAGCTGAAAAACAAAACGTCCCAGCCGATGTCTCCACGAAGTAAAGCGCTGTGCGTAGCGTGGGACTCGGTGACCATCAGGGTACAGTAGCTGACGTACCAACCACTACAAATCCACTCCCCTATACCAGCACACTCCTCGCATACAAAACCTCCGGATCAAAATCAGCTTCGTTATCCCATTCTATCGAATCAAAGCTCACATGCACGCTATTAAACTGAGCTACGTCTTTCAACTCCCTGAATATACCCTTATCCAGGAAAGGCTTCATGTCAAATCTTCTATGGTCGCCATTATCAAAAGTAAGCAGCAATGTATAATCAGCTTCCGGTTTTACATCTTTTACAGCAGGGTACATAATAGCTATTTTAATGGTTCTATCGAATAAGGTTTTTCTCCGTTCTGGCACAATTCCCAATCAGCCAGCAACTCTTCTCGGTGAATTTCAATCCATGCATTGACCAGACGTAATTGCTTCAAACCCAATTTTCCTTCTGTTAAATTGCCATCTTGTATATTGATGACTGCAGACTCGCTCTGATAATAAACATGAATATGTGGCGGATTATGTTCTTTAGGAGCATAATACATCCTGATAATAATCCCGAAAAACATGGAAAGCGTTGGCATCTTACAACCTTTATACAAAGATATAAAACTCAAATAATCGAATGGGTTTTTTCCTTACTCGGCAGGTCTCCTTTTCTGCTATCAAGCCATAAAACTGAAAAAGAAAACATCCTAGCCGATGTATCCGTTTTTCATGGAACTGCTAAAACAAAATAAAAAATGGTTAAACGCCCTCGCAGGAGGATTTGCAATCCAACGAAGTATCAATTAACAAAATATTTTCTCGCAGCAACTCACTAACGCTTTCCGCTCCCCGCCCTATCCCTCTCATATCCCGCTCTCCTTCTGTATTGTCCCCCCCGCAATCACATCATCCCCCTCATAAAACACCGCCGACTGCCCTGGCGCCACACTGCTCACTGCATGATGGAAGTCCACATGCACACCACCGGGTATGGGCGTTAGCAGGCTTTCCATACCTGGGTCGCGGTACCGTATTTTGGTTACCGCTGTCATTCCGGATGTAATGGTGTCATACTTCACCATATTCAGGCCCCTCACGGTCATTTCGTCCTGCTGCAGCTCGTGCGCTTCACCCAGCACTACGGTATTGGTATCGGGGAAGATGTTGGTTACAAACATGGGTTTGCCAAAAGCAATATCTAGCCCCTTTCGCTGGCCTATGGTGTAGAATGGGTAGCCATTATGCTTGCCCACCACCTTGCCATCAGCCGTTACAAAATCACCGCCCTTCACTCTTTCTTCCAGTCCTTCTACATTCCTTTTCAGAAAACCCCGGTAGTCATTATCCGGCACAAAACATATTTCAAAACTTTCAGCCTTGGTAGCCAGTTCTTTGTAGCCCATATCATGGGCCATCTGCCGCACCTCAGTTTTCAGCAGATCCCCCAGTGGGTATATACTTCTCGAAAGGCAATCTTGTCCCAGGCCCCATAGCACATAGCTTTGGTCTTTGGTCAGGTCGCGGGCTTTAGAGAGCACATATCGGCTGTTTTCTTCCCGCACCTTTACGTAATGGCCGGTCGCTATAAAGTCGCAATCCAGGGCATTGGCGCGCTTCAGCAGCGCAGCCCATTTTATATGTGTATTGCACAGCACACATGGATTAGGTGTGCGGCCGGCTATATATTCTTCCACAAAATTCTCAACCACATGGTTCCCGAATTCCTCCCTTATATCCAGCACATAGTGCGGAAACCCATGCTGCACTGCCGCCATCCGGGCATCATTAAACGAATCGAGATTGCAGCAGCCCGTTTCTTTCTTCCCGGCACCACCCGCCGATGCATAATCCCACGTTTTCATGGTTATGCCCACCACTTCATAACCCTGGTTATGGAGCATCAGAGCAGAAACGGTACTATCTATACCCCCGCTCATAGCTACCAAAACCTTCCCTTGTCTGCTCATGCCCGCAAAGATAGGGATATCAGATTAATGTTAGGATTGATAATAAGAATAGGATAATAGATGGGGTGAGTGTCAAATAAATTATTGTTATTGATTCATTTTTAGAATAATTGCTTTCAATAAACATAGCCCACGGTTTCAACCGTGGGTAATCAGGGAAATAGATTTTTTCAACCGTTTCAACGGTTTATTGTTTGCAGTCAAATGGTTTAAATCGTTATGCATATACTATTTCTCCCCAACAAGCATTATTTTGCACACCATGGCTTCCTCTACCAATAAAAGCAACCGGCTAACGATTTTTATCCTCATCTCAATGGTAGCAGGTGTACTGCTTGGTTACCTGCTCAACCAGCATTTTGCCGTGGCTAGTGTTGCAGACAGGGATAAAACCCTTGACTATTTTTCGCTACTGGCTGATATATTCCTCAGGCTCATCAAAATGATTGTAGCCCCATTGGTTTTTACAACCCTTGTGGTAGGGGTGGCAAAGCAGGGTAGTGTTAAGACAGTGGGCAGGATTGGTGGCAAAACCATGTTGTGGTTCTTTGCAGGGTCGTTTGTCAGCCTTTTCTTGGGCATGGCCCTGGTCAATCTGTTTCAGCCCGGCGCTGGAATGAATTTGCCAATCCCTGTCGTTAATTCAGCCACACAGGTACAGGCATCACTCACACTGCGCGACTTTATTACCCATATTTTCCCTACTAGTATATTCGATGCTATGGCAAGGAATGAGATACTGCAGGTGGTTGTCTTTTCTTTATTTTTCGGGGTGGCTACCGCATCGTTGGGCGAGAAAGGAGAAATTATTATTAAGGCATTCGATGCTGCTGCACATATCATCCTCAAAATGACCGGCTATATCATGAACTTCGCTCCCATAGCGGTTTTTGGGGCTATGACAAATGTTATTGCTAAACAGGGCTTGGGAATTTTAAGTACTTATTCCCGCTTCATTGGCGAGTTCTATATCGGCCTGCTTATACTCCTGGGAATATTGCTGGGCGCCACTTACTTTTTTATCCGTAACCGGATATTCAGCCTGCTCCGCCACATCAAAGAGCCATCCATTATTGCCTTCTCTACCAATAGCAGTGAGGCCGCATTCCCTAAGTTGATGATAGAGCTGGAGCGGTTTGGCTGCGATGAAAAAGTAGTCAGTTTTGTTTTGCCGCTGGGTTATTCATTCAATCTTGCCGGCTCTATGATGTATATGACCTTTGCATCGTTATTTGTTGCTCAGTCTTACAATATCCATCTCGATACCGGAACCCAGATCAGTATGTTGCTGGTGCTTATGCTCACCAGTAAGGGTATAGCTGGTGTGCCCAGGGCATCGTTGGTGGTTGTGGCTGCTACATTAGCCACCTTCAGGATTCCTGAAGCTGGTATAGCGCTGTTGCTGGGCATAGACCCGATACTTGATATGGGCAGGGCATCAATGAATGTTATAGGCAACAGTGTGGCTACAGCGGTGGTAAGTAAATGGGAGGGGGCGCTCAGCGATCAGCACAAATAAAAAAGCCAGCCTGAGAACAGGCCAGCCCCTATAAACCCTATCACCATGAAAACATCTTTATGCTGAGTGCTAATGATCTTTTTTAGTTAGAATAACACAAATATACGACCTTTTATTTCCAAACAAAAATTATTTTTTTATTTTTTTCCGAAACCTGAAAAGAAAAAAAGCAGCGTTTATAGTTAATAAACAGGACTTTATTTTTTCTTTTTAGGTGAAAACATAGCCAGCATCCTTCGCCCTTCCATTTTAGGCATAGATTCCAGGGCGCCAAATTCGGCCATTCTTTCAGCAAATTTCAGCAGCAGCAACTCGCCCCTTTCCTGGAACATGATAGCACGGCCTTTAAACTGCACATAGCATTTTACCTTATTGCCATCCTGCAGGAACTTTTCGGCATGCTTGGCTTTAAAATCAAAGTCATGGTCATCAGTATTTGGTGTAAACCTGATTTCCTTAACTTCCGATTGTTTGGCTTTGGCCTTTTGCTCCTTGTCCTTTTTCTTTTTCTCGTAAAGAAATTTCTTATAGTCGATGATACGGCAAACGGGCGGGACTGCATTAGGCGATATTTCCACAAGATCTACCTCCTTGGCTATAGCCATTTTAATGGCCTCAGCAATCGGGTATATACCGGGTTCTATTTCATCTCCAATTACCCTTACTTCAGGGGCGGTGATTTCGTTATTCAACCTATGTTCATTCTGAGGCAACCTGGGCCTGAAAAATGGTTTTCCTTTTGGTTTTTTCTGCATTAACGGTTTTTAAAATTTTTTACTCGGCAAATATAAAATAATTGGTAATTAAATGATCAAATCTAAAGATTATTTTTTATCCCATCGCATTCTCTTTCTTCTTCCCCTTCATCTGTTCTTTTACAATCCCATTTATCTCGCTGGCAAAAGCATCAATGCTCACTGAGCCTTTATCGCCTTCACCATGCTTCCTTACAGATACTGTTCTTTCGTTCATTTCTTTTTCACCTATCACCAGCATATACGGCACCTTCATCATCTCAGTGTCCCTTATTTTACGCCCTATTTTTTCGCTTCGGTCATCTATCTCGGCACGTATATCCGCTGCTTTAAGTAGTTGTACCAGCTCCAGTGCGTAATCATTATATTTATCGCTTATCGGCAGTATTTTCACCTGCAGCGGTGCCAGCCACAGCGGGAATTTACCTGCACAGTTTTCTATAAGCACCGCTATAAACCGCTCCATGCTTCCGAATGGCGCACGGTGAATCATTACCGGCCTTTTGCGGGTATTATCACTGTCCACATATTCCAGTTCAAAACGCTCGGGCAGGTTATAATCTACCTGTATGGTTCCCAACTGCCATTTACGGCCTATGGCATCACGCACCATAAAGTCGAGCTTAGGGCCATAAAATGCAGCCTCGCCATATTCTATCACAGTCTTCAGTCCTTTTGCAGCAGCGGCATCAATAATGGCTTGTTCGGCTATGGCCCAGTTTTCATCGCTGCCTATATACTTACTCCTGTCTACCTGGTCACGTAGCGATATCTGAGCCGTATATTCCGTGAATCCAAGTGATTCAAAGACGTACAATACCAGATCAATCACCTTCATAAATTCCTCAAGTACCTGCTCCGGCATACAGAACAGGTGGGCGTCATCCTGGGTAAAGCCGCGAACGCGGGTAAGGCCGTGCAGCTCGCCCGATTGCTCATAGCGGTATACGGTGCCAAACTCCGCGAGGCGCAGCGGAAGGTCTTTATAAGACCGGGGCGATGATTTATAAATTTCGCAATGATGCGGGCAGTTCATCGGTTTCAGCATAAACTCCTCACCTTCCTGCGGGGTGGTAATGGGCCGGAAACTATCCTTGCCATACTTCTCCCAGTGGCCCGATGTAACATACAGTTGCTTGCTGCCTATGTGCGGTGTTATTACCGGCAGGTAGCCTATCTCCATCTGTGCCTTCTGCAGAAACTGCTGTAGTCTCTCGCGCAGCATGGCCCCTTTAGGCAACCACAGTGGCAGGCCGCTGCCTACCTTCTCAGAGAAGGTAAACAGCTCCAGTTCCTTGCCCAGTTTGCGGTGGTCGCGTTTCTTTGCTTCCTCCAGCAGGGCCAGGTATTCATCCAGTTCTTTCTGAGCAGGGAAAGTGATACCATAAATGCGGGTAAGCATTTTGTTGTTCTCATTACCGCGCCAGTAGGCGCCTGCTATATTGGTAAGCTTTATAGCTTTTATAAAACCCGTATTGGGTATATGCGGTCCACGGCACAGGTCAGTGAAGCCGCCCTGTGTATAGAAGGTGATGCTGCCATCGGCAAGGCCCTCCAGCAAGTCCAGCTTATACTCATCACCCTTTTCGGTGAAGTAGGCTATGGCTTTATCTTTAGGCACATCTTCGCGTTTATAAACGCTGTTTGTTTTGGCCAGTTCCTTCATTTTATCCTCCACCTTCTTCAGGTCTTCCTCAGTAATGGCGCGCCCACCCAGATCTATATCGTAGTAGTAACCAGCCTCAATGGGCGGCCCGATACCGAATTTTACACCGGGGTAAAGCGATTCCAGCGCCTCCGCCATCAGGTGTGCCGATGAATGCCAGAATGTAGATTTAGCGTTTTTATCATCCCACGTCAGCAGCTTCAGGGTAGCATCACTGTTTATAGGGCGGCTGGTATCCCATACTTCGCCGTTCACCTCAGCGGCCAGCACCTTACGGGCAAGGCCTTCGCTTATAGACCGCGCAATATCTGCAGAGCTGGTACCGGCTGCATATTCCCGCACCGAGCCATCAGGCAATGTTATATGTATCATGTTGTTCACAAAAATAAGTTGCAAAGGTACGAATGAATCAGTTATGTATAAAAAGGAAAACCACCAGTTATGCACCGGTGGTTCCAGGCATTTAAATTTATTTAGTGCGTAGTGTAATTTATATTATATTTAAAGGTATCCTGGCGTATAATAGGATTGGAATCAGGCGCCCCGGCATGCATATTGGTAGAATCGGGATACTGTGCCAGCAATGTAAAGTAAAGGGTAAAAGTATTTGCCGTAAAATTGGTAATGGGAGCATTAACGATAGTGGTATTTATAACTGGCGTTGAAGTAAAATTAAGATTCCAGATGGTATCCAGCACTATAACAGTTCTGGTATAGCCTGCCGCAGTATCATTTACGCCATAGAGCGTATCCAGTATTAAGTATGGATTCCATTGCAGGGTATCGAAAACATAGGGTAGTATGGATTCTGTAACAGAATAATAAAAATGATCGTTGTTATACAGTGAAAGGTATTTGGCGTCGTCCGATAGTGCATAGGTAAATGAAAAAGAGTCAGGCTGGCTGGGGTCACAAACTACTGAACCATTGAAATAAGCGCCGGTAGTAGGTGTATTAAAGCCGAAATAATCATCCAGATGACAAGTTGGTATCCAGTTCAGGTAATTCAGAATAGTATCCTGCCCGTTGGGTTTTTTCATGGTCAGGGTTCCGCTTGCTATTTTCCATTTACTGTTGCGCAGCCAGTCGCCATAAGTTGCCACAGATGGGGTTGCTTTTTTACTGCATGCAGCAAACAGGATTACTGCCAGAGACAAGGTAATAACTAAATATTTTGTCATTTACTTTTAGTATTGAAAACCTAAAACTAATAAATATAATTGAAGCAGAAAAGTGAAACGCTAAATTAGTGATTTTAAAGAAGATAATTCTAATCGGTTTTTTTGGTGCCGGGCATCATTGCTGCTATTACATTGAATCTAATAATTAATTTCACAAACATTTTTTAATTCGTCGTTTGGTTTCTGAAAATGGGAGAACATTTTCCAAAATGCGGCTTTTCT
>Ga0214164_1000557_pt1 | contig 24312 bp, 19 predicted proteins | sample TroBogepilimnion_13_FD_153003 | JGI IMG/M metagenome (GOLD analysis project Ga0214164, IMG submission 153003) | Freshwater microbial communities from Trout Bog Lake, WI - Practice 03JUN2009 epilimnion v4 | ecosystem: Environmental > Aquatic > Freshwater > Lake > Epilimnion/Euphotic zone ...
CATTTGGATTTACTGGCGGAAATTACAATGGTGTATTTTCAACATTAGCTGATCAAACAACTGGATATACTGTAACATACGGTGCAAGAACAAAAGGTCGAGCACTAATTAGTTCAGGTATTATGACAGGTGTAAGCGAGTGGGAACCAGGAGCAAATTATCAATCGACCCCTACAGTAACATTTACGGATCCAAACGTTACAACTCTTGCTCAAGTAACACCTAGACTCAGTAGCGGCGTATTAAGTAGCCCAAGCATGGTTAACAAGGGTAATGGATATAATACAAACTCAACTTATGTTTCTGTAACTGGTAACGGTTTTGCTGATTCATATCAAGTTGGATTAACGATTGTACTTAATGGATTAACAAGTCTACCAGCTCCAGGAGCAAGTTTGACAATCCAAGGAAGTACAACGGTTTATAAAGTTACTAGCGCATACGCTGTATTTGGAACTGTTGCACCTAACTTAGAAGCTAACGTAAGTATCAGCCCAGCAATGACTACGGCGTTAAGTCCTGCTAATGGAACACAAGTAAGCATTCGTAGTAAGTACAGTCAAGCACGTTTAACCAATCATGACTTTTTAAATATTGGTTACGGTAATATCATTAATAGTAACTACCCTGGATTCCCAGGAGCCGGTTATGTGGCACTTGCTAATAATCAAACAATTGAAGCAAACTATGGCCGTGTATTTTACACAAGTACTGACCAAGACGGTAACTTTAAAGTTGGTAGCTTATTTGGCGTACAACAGGCAACTGGTATTGTTACATTAAGTGCATCACAATTCGGACTAACTGGATTGCAAAGTTTGGCATTGGGTGGTATTAGTGTTGGTGGCTCAAGTGTTGTTATTACACAGTTTAGTACAGATGCAACATTTACAGCAAATAGCGATAGTATTTTGCCAACACAAAAAGCTATCAAATCTTACATTACTAGCAGACTAAGTCAAGGTGGTTCAAATACATTTACAGGACAACTTACAGCAGGTACTGTTGTTATTGGTGGTCCAAATAAAATTGGAACTACTATAACTAATGGTAGTGTAAAAATGGGTAATAAAGTTAACTTCCAAGGTGCCCTTGCTGCTGTCGACGGCGGCATGGCGGCAATGGACTTTTTCCTTAGAAATGGAATTCATAGATAAGATAAATAATATCAGAGGAACATAAAATGGCAGAATTTAAACTAGGTCGAATTAAGTTTGTATATCAAGGTGCTTGGACTACAGGCACAGCTTATGTAGTTGACGACGTTATAACAGTTGGCGGCAAATCATATATTTGCGTAGTTAGTCATACAGCATCAGCACTATTTTCTACAGACTTAAACAATAACCCACCCTATTGGAATATTGTATCTGACGGTCAACGTTGGACAGGAAACTGGGCAAACAGTACCTATTACAATTTGGGCGACCAAGTTTTATACGGTGGTAACGTATATTTTGCTAGCACCGCTCATACTAGCGCAAGTGCTACCGCAACATTAACAGCAACAGCTGCATCAGCTGATGGTACAACGGCAACTATTACATTTGCTAACCAAGTAGTACAACCTTATCTTGTTGGTGCAAGTATCACAGTTGCCGGATTTACAAGTCAAACTGGATTTAATGGAACATTTACTGTTACAGCTTGTACCACTTCATCTGTAAGTTATGCTCTTGCACAGACTTTAACTGGAACCACAATGGGTACAGTTGCAGGCCCAAGCCAATTAGGTCTAGAAAACGACCTAAGCAAGTGGACATTGTTTGCTTCAAACTTTAACTGGTCAAATGCATGGTCAACTAATACACGATATAAAGTTCGCGACTTAGTAACATATGGTGGTTATACTTATGTTTGTAACGCAGCACATGTATCAGCAAATACAGCAACACTAGGATTAGAAGCTAACTCTGGTGCCTGGGACACATTTAACGCAGGTATTAGCTATCAAAGTAGCTGGAGTGGTTCAAGTGTACGATACAAATTAAACGATGTTGTTAAATTTGGTTCAGACCTTTGGATTTGTACAACTAATCATACATCAACTGGTACTTCCCCAGACTTAACAAAGTTTTCAATATTTGTAAATGGTTTAGAATTTGTTAACAGTTGGTCAAGTGCCACAGCTTATGTGGTAGGCGATTTAGTAACATATGGTGGTTATACATATAGTGCTGTACAAAATAGTACAAATCAAACACCTAGTACAGCTTCTTCTTATTGGCAAGTATTCACTACTGGATTCAGCTTCCAGGGCGATTATGTATCTTCTACACCTTACAAGATTGGAAGTGTTGTACGTCAAGGCGGATACACATATTTAGGAACAGCTGACAGTACTATACAAACTTTAACTATTACTGGCACAACAATTTCAACTGATCCTACCCGCCCTAATCAAATTACTACAAGCGGAAATACTAACGTTTTAGTCACTGGATTACCAATTACATTTGGAACATCAGTAGGCGGTCTATCAACAAGTGCAACTTATTATGTTGCTACTATTGTTGATTCAACACATTTTACAGTTAGTGCAACTAGTGGTGGCGCAGCATTTACAATTACTAGTACAACTACTGGACAAAGTGTAACAGCTACAACAAATCCAAGCCCTCCTTTCAGCGGATATTGGACAAAGTTAAATTCAGGTATTCGTTGGAATACTACAAATGCATCCTATACTAACGTTTCAGGTACAAACTTAACTGGAACAGGTAGCGGTGCAACATTTGATATTACTACAAGTGGAACAGCTTATACAGTAACAGTACACTCTGGTTCTGCTGGTTCTGGTTACAACGTAAATAACACTATCAAAATTTTAGGTACTAGTGTTGGCGGTTTAAGCCCAGCTAACGACATTACTATTACTGTTAGTGGTGTAACAAGTACAGCAATTCAAACAATTTCTTATATTGGATATTCAGTTACATGGGGTAGCGGTGTTACGTATGTACTAGGAGATGCAGTATATTTTGGCGCTAACACTTACATTTGTGTAAGCGCACACGTAGCTACTTCTGGAAATCGTCCAGATGCAGACTCTACTGGAACATATTGGAACTTATTAGCAAGTGGTGCAGAATCTGCTGTGTTAACCACACAAGGCGATATGTTCTACTACGGTGCAAACGGACCACAACGTTTACCAATTGGTACAGATGGACAAGTTCTTCGTGTTAATAGCAACACACCATCATGGCAATATTACGGACAAATTAATAATTTAGTATATGTTGCACCTACTGGTACAGATACATTAGCATATGGTCAAGGCACAACAATTGACAAACCATGGCAAACTGTTCGTTATGCTTGCCAGCAAATTGAAAACGGTTATTTAAATATCAATGCTGCGGCATTGTTGGCTAAGAACAAACAATTTGTAATGAAAGAAATTAACAACTATGTGAAATATACAAACACAGTTACAATTTCAGCAGCAACAACAAGTTCATTTACAACAACCAGTACAGCTGGTATCTATGTTGGGATGCCAATTAGTTTTTCAACAACAGTTGGCGGAGTAACAGTTGGAACAACTTATTATGTTATTGCAACTAACTTTAGCGCCACAGCGTTCTCTATTAGTACCACATACAACGGCAGCATTTTTACATTAACAGCTGCTACTGGCGCAAACGTAGGTTCATATGTTTACGATCAAACAAGAACAGAAAGAGATACCGGTATTGTTTTAGAAGCAATTATATTTGACATTAGCCACGGTGGTAATTTAAATACAACCAATGCCGCACTTGCATATTTTACAACAGCTGGATCAGGATATGTTTCTGGTGTAAGTGCATACGATATTACAGCGTTTGTTGGTGCTTTAAATTACAAAGCAACTTTACTAGCTAATATTTTAGCTAATACCGCACCAACTAATAACTATCAAACTCTAAACGGAGTTAGTTCTGGAAATCAAGCTAAACAAATTATTGATACTACTTTAACAGCTGAGACCGGGACAACTGGCACTACAGCTAGTTTAATATCAATTGTTACCGTAGGACTTTTAGGTGGTAATACTACTTACATTCCACCTGCACTTCAGCCTAATACTACAATCAGTGTGAAGACTGGTTCTTATAGTGAAGTATTGCCAATGGTATTGCCAAGAAATACGGCAATTGTTGGAGACGAATTACGTAGTACAACAATTCAACCTGCGCAGGCTAATGCTTACTTAGTAAACGATAAACCAAGATCTATTAACGCATTAACACGTATTCAGTCATTAGTATCAAACTTAATGTCCAATACTCCAATTACAGGAACTGCTGGTAATTCACAAGTAATTGCAACTACCGGTGCAAGTAGTGCAGGCGGAACATCAACAATAACATTTGCTGTTCAAACATCTGCACCATTTACAGTAGGTCAAAGTATTACAGTTAGCGGTGTTACACCAACAGGATTTAATGGTGCTAAAACAGTTACAGCATGTACAACTTCAAGTGTAAGTTTTGCTGGCTCAACAGCTGGACCGCAAACAGTGGCAGGTATTGTATCTAGTCAAGTTACAGCATTGCCAGCAGGTGATACAGGAAGTACAACCGCTGTTTCTAGCGTGATTGCAAATGCAGCATTGATGCAACAAATCATTTCAAATGGTATTAGCCAAACACCAGCATTTAGCTTTACAAACCCAACTGGATATAATACAGGTTATCTAGTTGGCTTTGGCGATGGTAAGGCACAGATTGTACAAAACTATGCATTCATTCAAGGTGATGTAGCAACATTCTTTGCTAACTCGTCTACAACAGCTGGTACAAGTACAGTTAGTGCTGTATGGACCGCATTGGGTTCAGCAGGTCAAGCTAAATTCTATACACTAGTTCAAAACATTCTTGATGCTATTGTGTATGATATGACTTATGGTACTAATATACAATCGCAAATTATTGGTAGCAGCTTCTATTCATATAGCGTTGCGCAACTAACAACTAATCAAATTTCTGCCTACGGTACAGTATTTGGTTTCTTAAAAACTGAAATCAATAATATTGTAACTAAGGCAGCTATTACTCCACAGTCTGGTAACGTATTATCACAAGTCACCGCAGGTACAACAGGTTCTGCAGCAGCTGGTTCATTTGCTCAAGCCCGTGTACAAAACGTTGTCGATTGGTTAAACGTTGGCCTTGCAGATGCTACAAGTGCAACATTCACTGGTTCTATCAGCTCAACAACATTAACTGTAAGTTCAGTAACTGGTACAATTAAGATTGGACAAGTTGTAACAGGCGGAACAGTTGCCGCAGGCACTTATATCACAGCAGGTTCAGGTACAAGCTGGACTGTTAGTGTAAGTCAAACAGCAACCGCTACTGGTTCAACAATGACTATTACACCAATAGCTTCCGGTGCATATGGTTTAGCTAGCTCAGCATTGCAAACAGCATACACAGCTTTAATTGGCAAGCAAGCAGAAATCCAATCAGATACAGTTGTTTGGGTTAAAAAGTTCTATCAAAGTTTAGCATTTAATAGCTCAACTTGTTATCGAGATGCAGGTTATATTGTTCAAGCATTAGCTTACGACTTGCTATTGGGTAGTAACGGTTCAAGTATTTTTGCAGCACGCCAGTACTTTAACAACACAGCTAGTGCAGCTGTCGTAACATCTGGTCAGCTATCTGCTGAAGTTGGATCTATTGGATTCATTGCATACAAAGCAAAAGTTATTGCTTCAAGTGGATCTGTTGCACAAGTTACAACAACTATTGACGATATTAATAACTTAATTTATGGAACAGTATTGTTTAATACTGTGATTTCAGCAACAGTTAGTGGAACACAAGCCATTGCTTATAGCCCAAGTGACATTTTAACTGTATCAGGAGTTGGTACAACTACATATTCTGTAACATTAAATTCCGCAACAACCGCATTAACTATTATAAATGTTACATCCGGTGGCGTTGCAACATTTAGTTCAGCGTTAACAGTGGTCAAAGGACAATCAGTAGTTGTTCCTAATGCAAGTGGCGGTATGTCTGCAGGTACTTATTATGTTACAACTAGTGCTACGTATACCACACAGGTAACATTGTCATCGTCATATTCAAACGCTGTTGCAGGAACCCCAACGGCATTTACCGGAGGTGTTGTTTCTGGAGCTACTAACGTTACACTCGGTAGTTTATATAATACGGTTGCAAGCGTAACTGTTGTATCAGGCGGAAATTGGACCACAACTCCAACTACAGCCCAGGCAACTAGCCCAAGTGTAAGTTCAGGTTCTGGAGTTACATTATTACAAAGTTATGGTTTTAGCACTTATACAACTACTGTAACAGCTGCCACTACAAGTACTAACCTTATTACAGTTGGAAGCACAACAGGCATGGCTGTAAACATGCCAATTTCGTTCAGCGGTTTACCAGCCAATATTACAACTACAGCTAGTGCAATTTCAAGTAGCAGCATCACACTTGGTGCTACAGTGTCTTCATTAGGTATTGTAGTTGGACAAGCAGTTTACTTTACAGGTATTACATTTGGCGGTATTGTTCCAAATACAATTTACTATGTAAAAACAGCTAGTGCCAGTGCAATTACAATCAGCGCAACATTAAACGGTACAGCATTAACACTAACTAATGCTACTGGAACAATGAATGTTGTAGTAAATGCAGCAGGCGGATTGGCAGCAGGAAATGTTTATTGGATTAATAGCATTGCTAGTTCAACAACTTTAACTGTAACAACTTCTTATAAGAGTGGATCTGCATTTGCAATCACTAACACAGTAAGCGGTTTAACAGCTACCACACTAGCAGGTTATGGTGCACAAATTAATGTAACAGCTCCGGTTGGATTATTGCCTCATGTAAACGGTACTGTAACTTATAACAACACTTTGACAACTATTCAGGGTGCTGAAATTTTACGTGCAAATATTACATTCTTAGCATACGAAGCAAGTGCTTATACAAATGCCACTTATGGCGGATCAGTCACAACTACAACAACAGGCACAAACATTTATACAACAAGTGGTGCTCATAATTTAGTAGTTGGAGATCCTATTGTATTTTCAGGATCTATTATTGCTAATAGCGGTGTAACAGCAGGAACAGTTTATTGGATTTTAACAACTCCAACTACATCTTCGTTTACTATTGGCACAACTTCAAATGCTACAATTCCTGTTGCAATAAGTTCAAGCGGGTCAGGTTCAATGACTGTGAACTACTATTTTAACTTAGCTAAGTGTATAAGAGACACAACAAACTATATCAATGCATTGGTTTATGACTTAACATACACTGGTAACTACAAGTCACTGAGAGCCGCACAGCTTTATAATAACGCTGTTAGCGGAAGTACAACACAAAACATGTTCTTGGTACGTAATGGATCTGGTATCAGAAATATTACAATGTCGGGTTTATATGGTGGGTTAACAACAGCAAATAGCTACGGAACAAAACGTCCAACAGCAGGATCCTACGCAAGTTTAGATCCAGGTTTTGGACCAAACGACAGCAACGTATGGATTAACACAAGAAGTTGTTATACACAAAACTGTACAATGTTTGGATACGCTTGCGTTGGTGCAAAGATTGATGCTGCACTCCATAACGGCGGTAATAAGTCAATGGTTGCAAACGATTATACTACTGTTATCGGCGATGGTATCGGTGTATGGTGTACTGGATCCGGTTCGTTAACTGAATTGGTTTCAGTGTTCAACTACTATGGTTATGCTGGTTACCTTGCAGAACTAGGTGGACGTATTCGTGCTACGAACGGTAACAGCTCATATGGTACATATGGTGTTATTGCTGAAGGAACTGACACATACGAAACACCTATCAGTGGAACTATTAACAACCGTGCATTTAGCGCATATATTTCAAATACAGTTACAGATGCTGTTAATCAAATTTTACGTCTTGAATATCAAAATGCTGGAACAAACTATACTAATACTGTAACAGGTATTAACGGTAGCGGTTACAACGCATTTACTACAGCTGACGAATTTAGAGATTCAGCTGTATTTGAATCAAGATTAATTGACTTAAACGATGGTAACGGTGTAGGCGGAACTAGTTATGTTTCTAATGCAAACACTAGTCAAGGCGGTGCAATAGGTTATATTACATTGGCGGCAACTGATACATTATTGAGCGCAGCGTATGTTGGTATGAGAATACAACTTACAGCTGGTTCGGGTGTAGGTCAGTATGCTAACGTTCTATCATATAATAACGGATCTAAGAATGCATTAGTATACAAAGATAGTTTTGCTACATTAACTGTTACAGGATCTACCACAACTGTACTACAAGTTGCAAGTACATCTACGTTGTATGTTGGAATGCCAATATACCTAAGTGCTACTACAGCTGGTATATTTACAGCTAATACAGTTTACTACATTGCAACTATTCCAAGTACAACAACATTTACACTAGCAGCTACAGCTATTACTACTCCAATTACTGGACTAACAGCAACTAGCGGACAAACTATTAGTTTATATGCTGCAGGCTGGGATCATGTTGTTCCAGGATGGTATACAGCAACTAATGCTTTAGATTTAACAACAACTTATATTATTGAACCTCGCATAAGTTATACAAGTCCAGGTTATCTACAAACAGCAAGAACTATTGGTTCAACTTCAGCAACTTGGAAAGCCGCAACTTGGGCAGCTGGTTATTATGTAGCTGTTGCTAGCGGTAGTACAACTACAGCATTTAGTTCAAATGGTACAACATGGACAACTGGCGGAGCACTACCAAGTAGCCAATCTTGGACTGACGTTGTTTACGGCGGTGGACAAGGTGCTACTGCTACAGCAATATTAGGCGGTCAAGGTGGTACTGGAGCAACATTTAGTGCTACTATTGGTACTGGAACAAGTGCTACACAGATTGTTTCTATATCAGTTCTAACAGGCGGTTATGGTTACACAACTCCACCAACTATTGTTATTACAGGCGGCGGCGGTACTGGCGCAACAGCAACTTGTACGGTACTAAACGGTGCTGTTCAAACTGTTACTGTTACAGTTAACGGTTCAGGATATACATCACAGCCAACAATTACAGCGGTAACTACAGAAGTAAGTAGCATTACAGTAAACAGCTGGGGACAAAATTATTTCAGCACACCAACTGTTACAATTTCTCAACCACAGGCACTAACACCAAGTGCTTGGGCAGCAACTACATCTGTATCTCTAAATGCATACCTACAGACCACAGCTGGAAGAATTTATCAAGTTACCGGTGCAGGTACAACTGGATCAACAGCTCCAACATTTGATTTTATGAGTGCTACTCAAACTCAAACTAACGGATCTGCAACATTAACTTATATTGCTACACAAGCTCAAGCAACAGCATTGTTGACTAACAACGGTGTAAGCGGTTACAATTTAACTAACAACGGTTATGGTTATACTAGTGTACCATCTATCACAATAGTTGATTCAGGTGCAAGATTTGTTACAATTTCAGGTGCAAGTAATAACTCAGCATATCAAGTTGCTTCAAGTTTAGGATCTGCTTGGGTAGGCGGTAGTAGTACAGGAAAAACTAACTTAGCAAGTCTTGCATACGGTAACGGTGTTTATGTAGCTGTTGGCGGTGCAAGTGCAACAGCAAGTGCTGTATCTAGCACAGACGGTGCTACATGGGTCGATCGTTCAAGCGCAATTACAGCACTATCTGCTGGTTCATATAGTGCAGTAACTTATGGAAACGGATACTTTGTTGCAATCAATACTGGCGGTAATATTACTAGCGTGTCTGCTAACGGTGTTACTTGGACAGCAGGTGGAACACTTCCATCGAGCACTACATGGTCAAGTATAGCTTATGGTAATGGACGTTTTGTTGCTATTGCTTCAGGCGGAACTAGTGTAGCTTATAGTATTGATAAAGGTGTAACATGGAAGGCAGCTCCAGCAGGCTTGCCAAGTAGCCAAACATGGACAAAGATTGTCTACGGTGAAGGTCTATTCTTTGCTATTGCTTCGGGAACTCAATCTTGTGCAACTAGCCCAGACGGTATAAACTGGACAGCACAATCGTTATCAAGCAGTTCAAACTGGACAGCACTAGCATTTGGTAATCCAACAGCTACAACTACACTTGGTGCCCAACCATTATTTGTAGCAATTAGTAATTCTAGCGGAACTATTGGTTGTAGTGTACGTACAGGTGCAACTACATTGGCTAGAATGAAATCATCTAGTGGTGTTCTTACTGAAATTAGACTTGTTGAACCAGGTAGCGGATATCCAAAAGGTAACGTTACTGCTACAACAGTAACAACTAACGTAATTACAGTCGATGATACAACTAACTTGATAGCTAACCAACCAGTGGTATTCAACGTTAGCTCAGGCGGATTAGTAGCAAACAAAGTTTATTACATAATCGGTTCAAGTATTGTTACTAATACTTCATTCCAAGTAGCTGCAACATCTGGAAGTGTAACACCAGTTACATTAACAACATCAAGCCCGACTGGAATGATTTATCGTGCAAGTCCAATTGCTACGCAAACTGATCCTAATAAGGTTATCACAGCACCGCTTAACATTCGTATGGGAGATGGTGTATTAGGTAACCCAAGCTTCAGTAACCGTGGTACTAACAATGCTACAGCTACAACCAGCACAGCAGGTGACGGATTTGCTGATATATTCCAAAATACATCCTATATTAACGTAGCAGGAATGTTCAGTCAGCCAAGCCCAGGTGCAAATATCCAGTTTGGTAGTATTCCAAACAGCTGGTACAAGCTAGTAGCCGTAACAAACTTGCTAGGCGTTGCAGGTAACTATACAATGCAATTCCAAGTTAACCCCGCATTGACAACATTGCTAGCTCCTGTACACGGTGATACTGTTGTGACACGTTTGAAGTACAGTCAAGTACGTTTAACTGGACACGATTTCTTGTATATCGGTACCGGTAACCAAACACTAACTAACTATCCAAACGTAGATCCAACTAAGGCATCGCAAGCTGCACAATCGTTGGCAACAGGCGGTGGTCGTGTATTCTTTACATCAACCGACCAAGACGGTAACTTTAACGTAGGTAACTTGTTTGGAGTACAGCAAGCAACTGGTACTGCTACATTGAACGCTAGTGCATTCAACTTGGCAGGTCTACAATCCTTGCAATTGGGTAGCGTAAGTATTGGTGTTGGAAGTGCAACTATTACGCAATTTAGTACAGATCCGTACTTTACAGCTAATAGCGATAACACTTTACCAACCCAAAAAGCTATTAAGAGCTATATTGCCGCACAAATCGGCGGTGGACAAAGCGTATTAAATGTAAATACAATAACTTCGGGACAGATATATATTGCTAATAACACTATTACAACTACATCTGGTTCGCAGATATTGGTTACAGCAAGAATGAATTTCGTAGGCGGAATTGATGGAGCACCTGTTGCTCTAGCATTCTTTGGACAAAGATAAAATTATTGGAGAAATAAATTATGGCAACAGGAAGATTAGGCACAACACAGCTTACAACAGGAACTATTGGTACCTATACTAACGTATATCCAGTACCGTTTGGTTACTATAGTGTGTTCAACGTGTCATTTACTAACACATCATCATCACCGGTTACTATTAGATTGGCATTAAGCTCGTCTAGCAGCACCCCAGCAATTAATGAGTTCCTTGAATATGGTACTACTATTGTTGCTAACGGTGTTTTTGAAAGAACTGGACTAGTTGCAGGCGCAGGACTATATGTTCTAGCATCTAGCTCAGGTACTGCTGTAAACGTAAATGTATACGGCATTGAAACATCAACATCATAATCAGTATAAGAGAGATAAACTATGGCACGTTATAATACAGTAGTTACACAAAATACAATTAGTTCGACACCGTCGGGTGGTTTGGCATCTCCTAATTCTGGATTATTTACAGAATTCACAGGTACATCATACAACGTTACTGTACCAGATCCTACTTTGTATGCAGGTGCTACACAAACTTTTTATAATGCAGCCAGTGGAACTATTACTCTACAAACAGGAACAAGTGCAACATTTAATGGACCCGGCGCTTCTGGAACAAGTAGTTTTTCATTGGCAGCAGGTAGTACAGCAACATTGACTTCTGACGGTACTAACTACATATTAGTATCACAAAACGGTGGTGCTGTAGCTACTAGTTCATTAACTGTTTCAGGTAACTTAACAGCTAACGGATCAAATGCTACAATTAGTTTTGCACCAACAGGTACAGGAACAATTACAATTAACCCAGCAACAGCTGGTACAGTATCAAACGTAGCAGTAAGTGCTACTACATTAAGTGCATCAAGTACAGTTGGCCTAAGCGGAACAAACGCTGTAGTTACAATTAGCCCAACTGGCGCATCTGGAAGAGTTGTAATTTCGAGTCCAACCGCAAACAGCACAGCTGGTGCAATGGATAACATTAACATTGGTGCAACTACTCGAGGCACTGGTGCATTTACTACACTGGCAGCTAACGGTGCTGTTACATTAACTGGCGGCGGATCGGCCAGTGCATATAACACTGCTGGCGCAGCATTGTTAGTAACAGGCGGTGTTGGTATCAGTGGAGCAACATACACAAACAGTACGTTAACTACTAACGGACAATTAACAGTTTCAAGCGGTGGTGCAAATATTACTGGCGGCGCAACTGTTGCTAGCGGATTAACTGTTACCAGTGGTGGATTCAGTATTACAGGTACAGCAACTTTTGAATATGGTAACTTTGTTAAAGCACGTTATGCAGCAGGCAGCGATAACTATGCATCTTACTGGGCATGGTACGGATTGCAACTTGGTAACAACGGTGATAATTTTTTTGTTGCCGGGTCTACTGCAACTGGCGGACAGTTCAAATTCTATGTTAACAACACCACAGCACCTACAAGTAGTAGTAACTGGGCACCAAACGGAACATTAGCATTAACCATTGGATCAAATGCTAACTGTACTTTTGCTGGTACTATTACAGAAAACTCAAGTATTGTTTACAAGGAAAATGTAAACCCAATTATGGGCGCATTAGATGCAATTACAAGTTTAGTTGGTGTAACTTATGATCGTAAGAGCGGTACTAACAAAAACGAAGCAGGTTTAATTGCTGAAGAAGTTTACAAAGTATTACCAAACTTAGTCGAAATGACAGAAGACGGTAAGCCTCACGGCATTATGTATACTAAACTTACAGCATATTTGATTGAAGCTGTTAAATCTTTAAAAGCAGAAATTGATAGTTTAAAGAAATAAGAAATTGAGATCAATAAAAAAGGACTTGAAAAAGTCCTTTTTTTATGAGTTTATAATTTTACCACTTGTTGATAGGACAATGCTGTCCGGGTAATCTAGTTTTTGCTGGCATAAAACAATGGCATATACCGCATATCTTAGTGGTGTTGTTAAAATTCTCACACTGTTTACAAATGTCTAATTTAACCTTAGCTTGAGCTTTGTTTTCAGCTAAGGATTGTTCGAGAGAATCCTTAGCTTCCAATACTGTGTCTCTAATCTGGTTAAGAAAACTCATTATTCGCTAACAGTTGTAACAGCACCCTTAGAGTCAATGTTTTGACCATCTGGGCAGCAATCTGCCAACCAATGTTGTTGCATAGTAGCAAGTTTTGTTGTCTTAGGAGCTCGCATATCATCAAGTTCTGCACGAAGAGCGTTCTCTGTTTCAGTTCTACCGATTTTATCCCAAACAAATCCTAAAATATCTGTGTGGTCTAACTCCAAGTAGTCTGTAAAATTTTCTGGATCTGGAGCATCTAATGCTGTGCCAGCACGAAGATAGTGAACGCTACCGTCTGTAGTGTCACGTACTTCTAGTTCCCAGTAAACTTCACCAACTACGTCTTGTAGTGGTAGTTCTGGATGTTGTTGATACCCGTCTACACGAGCGATTTGCCATCTAAAATTGTATGCCATTTTATTTTTCCTTAAAATTAATTACCAGCGTGTTGCTGTATTTGTATCTGCGGTTTCTGTAGCCCATGCATAACTGTTTCTAAAGCCGCCCATATTCCACATACGTACCCAAAGATTACCAGTACAACAGCATGATATCTTACCAATGGCAAAACACATTCTGGTATAACCACCATATGTAGCACTTGAACGATATACATATGGGTTACTGTTTGAGTTACCAGTGTTTACACGAATTTGACTACCGTAAAAGGTATTATCATATCCGTTATTATTTACGACCGCTTTAAAATCGTGCCATCTTTCACCGCTATAACTATGATATCCTACTACTTCTAGCAAATAAGGATTCCAGCCAATTCCTGCGGAGTTGTCAGCAGGGTAAGGTGTGCGTACATGTAAGTATGCTCTGCCGTTACCAATACAGTCACTAGTACCGTCACTGCTTGGACATACGCAATGGCTCAATTGATACCATTCAGTTGCATCGCTTTGTCCGTCTATAATTGCGGTTGAGTTTGTTAAATCACCGTTAATTGATGTATCTAAGTTAAATGTTGCCATGCTTTTACTTATTCCTTAGTTTAAAATTGCTTTACAGGACTGGATTGACTATCGCTATAACTAGCTGTGGCATATGGATAGCTGTTCCAATAACCATTCCCATTCATCCATCGGACCCAGATGTTACCAGTACAGCAACATGTAATCATATTAGTTGAAAAACAAACTCTATAGTCACCACCATATGTAGTGTTTGATAGATAAACATACGGAGCACTATTAGTACCATTGTTTGAAAATACTTGACTTCCGTACCATCCGTTTGGAGCACCTTGATATCCGTTGATATTGATAACAGCTTTAAAATCTTCTACGGTTTCACCGCTATAACTATGATAGCCATGTACTTCTAAAATGAATGGATTCCAGCCTAGTGCTCCTCCGGGTATAGGAGTTCTAACGTGTAGTCTATTGTTAGCAACTGTATATTGTGTTGGGCAATGACTTAATTGAACCCATGGACTAATATTTGAATTGCCTGTTAATACAGTATTGCCTGTAATAGTTAGTAATCCATTAACTGTTGTCGCTTGTAAATTTGCCATTCTTTATCCTTTTTACCAGTATGCTGCGTTAGAACTGTAACCAATGACACCCCATGGATAGTCTGCTCTATATCCGCTGTTATTCCACCAGCGAACCCAAATCCAGCCGTTACAGCAACATCCTGCTTTTGGTACAGCGATACATACTCGTTTGTAACTGCCGTACGCACTTGTTGATTGATACACAATAGGTGTAGTATTTCCTTGGTTAGCTCTGATTTGACTACCAAACCAAGTGTTATCCGAATACCCACTATTGTTTGTAATAGCTCTAAAGTCGTTTGTATATTCTCCACCGTATGTACTGTGTCCTACTACTTCTACAATATTAGGATTCCATCCAATACCACTAGCAGCGTTCGTTGCTGGTAACGGAGTTCTGATGTGAAACCAACCGCAGGAGTATGTTGGATTACAAATGCTAGTACTAGCTGCATCGGCACAATATTGCATTTTATACCAAGGGCTTTGATTTCCGCCTGCACGGTACACACCACTAGAAGCAGTTATAATACCCGATGACGTAGTTCCGACTAATGAAGCCATGTGTTTTTCCTTTGACTATTAACTAATAGTATTTATCATTAGTTTTATAGTTTTCTTAAGCTCTCGTGTATTTATAAACAAATTTTTTGGCAAAAATATTTTTGGATGAATATTTGAAATTATAAGTAATAGTATGAATAGCGTATTACAACCATCAATTCTTAAAAACTTTTTATCCGAAGAGGAAATAACAGAGTTAAATCAGTGGACCAAGGACAATTATCCTTCAGATTTCTTCGAAGATGCAGCTATGGGTCTTCCAAAGACTCAGTATACTACTCGATATTGGGGAAAATGGGGACAAGATCAATCCTTGTTAGTTTTTCCAGATGTAGTTTATACAGTTAAAGAAAGACTCATCAAACATTTTGACATGGAAGATGTTAAATATCCTCCATGGAAGGATGGTATTAGTAATTACATATACTTTGACGGTGCTTCAATACGACCGCATGTAGATGGTATCTTTCAACGAGGATATTACACTTTGCATTGTAATACAATTACACAGCCTGCTGATGTCGGCGGCATAACTAAAATAAAGAGCAATCGGTGGGATGAATGGAAAACAGAACCAAAAGATATGTTATGTTATCCTGTTACCGAAATTACTCACTACATAGATAAGTGTCAAGGACCTACACCTAGGATTATGTGGTCGTGGGCATTTTGTCTAAAAAAATTATAAAGAGAAAAACTATGGAAACAAAATCTGTTATAGCATTACAAGATGGACGAACCATCCGAGCAGTTATGTGCGAAACTGGCGACTATGTCGATCTAGCACCAAGATTACACAAACTTTGGAAATTGGATCAGATTAAGAAAATAATTGAAGAAGGAAATCAAGAGTCTATCGAAGATGATAGTAATACTCCAAGTGATCCTAGCGTTCCAGCAGTCACATTTTATAATTTTTCCGACTTTATGCGATATTATGAAAAAATGTTTTGTGAAGATTACTATATAATGGATACTAACGAAGGAACATGGTATTATGCAGGCCTTGGAGACAGATCGACAGTATTACTAGAACTTAAAATTCAGCCGTTGTATAGAAAACGGACAGATCCAGAATCTGGCGGATTCTGTCACATTCATCCTCACTAACTAAAATTAAAGTTCACTACTACACGTCTTGGCACAGTTGTAGGAGTTGAACTTGAATGATAAGTCAATCCGTCAAACAATACCATCCTATTATATTTAGGTTCAATTTCATGGGCAACTTTTAAATTAGGTTTAACAACTTTTTCAAAGTATTGCCCACCATTTAATTTGCTATTGATGTTGTATTTGTTTTCGTATAATACAGTAGCACCATCTGCATCATTCAAATAGATAAGACCGGTAGTGTGTGGTGTATCTATATCGATGTGAGGATCATTTATATGTCTTTCACTTGACACAGTTAGCAACCCTAGCCTAATTCTGTAAATTTCTTTTACAGGTACTTCTGCTTTTTCCAACGCTATCAAGATAGCTGTGTGTAATGCATCGGCAGCAGCAGTTTTTGGACCGGTATGGTCGAGAGCAATATGCCCCCAACTATATCCGTATAAGTTTTCTGTAGCACCTTTGTAAGTTGTAGTATTAAAAGTCCAAGGCGTTCCTTCGTGTAGAATCATGTCTCGGATCTTCTTTATTAAAACTTTTGGTAAAATATCGTCATATACTTGCATAACAATTCCTTATAGAGTCAACTCGCCTAGATCTTCGCCCATAGTTCCAGATAACCATGTGTTAAAACTTAAACTAATACGAACATTATCGTGCATTACTGGAATAATTCTGTGGACAAGACTAGATGGAAACAATAGTAGCTCGCCTTCTACAGCTGGAAACATTGCACCTTCTGCATTCCACGGTGTATCGTATTGATTTAACCAAGCCAGTCGTTGATACTCTAGTGTTTTATGAAACATAATAGCATCATCGGCGTCTGTTTGCACATAAAATACTCCGCTAATAATGCTATTAGAATGATTGTGCATATTACACCATTCGCCTTTTTCTAAATAATTTGCCCAGCTGAGTGTGATATTCAATTTAAGATCATTTTTAGGAGCATAGGCTTTCTCCCAAAATTCAGTAGTGTAGTATTCGCAAAATGCTTTTATTTGTTTTAGTTCAGGAATATCCAGCATTTTAAGATTGTCACTGATTTTATTAACCATGTCCTTTTTAAAAGGCTGAGTGGTAATAGCTTGGTACTCGCTATCTGTTAGTTTTCTATTAAGACTTACTTGTGCAAGCGGTGTGGGGAAAAGACTGTGAATATTCATTTTTGACCTTTATTTTTAGTTGCTTTAATGTTGAATGATACGCTAATGCGATTGCCCGGCGTTGTTTGTGTTGATATACCATGTTCTAGCCAACCAGGAAATAGTATAAACATATTATCAGTTGGAGGAACTGACATGATTGGTTGAGTTGCAGCAAATAGTAATGATGACTGGCATTGTTTAGTGGGAGATGCAAAATACAACTGACCATCTGTTCCAGCTGTATCTACATAAAATACTCCTGACATATCGCTAGCACCATGTTCGTGTTTAGGAGCAAACTCTCCTTGATTAGTTAGTGTCATCCAGGATTCTGTAATCTTTAAACTGATGTTAACAGTATTCCAGCCAATCATTTTAAGATATTGCTCTGCTTGCGATAATACTTCTTTTTCAAAAGTATCTAATTGGAATTCGGCAATCATATTTCCAGAAAACTTAGTGTCGCTAATACGATGCTGATGAGGTTCTCTGCGTTGAAATTTATCATCGGCTATTAGTTGTTCAAAGACTCGTTTAAAGTCTGATTGAATAACGTTGGCATTATTTGCCATTCCTTGATAAATTAAAACTGGATAGATTGGTACGACTTGCATATCGATCCTTTAATGTTAAAATTTATCACTATTCGTTTATCAGCAAGAATAGGATGTCTTCCAGCATGAAAATATTTGCCGTCAAACACCAAAAATCTGCCACGTTTAGGCGTTACAGATTTAATAATGTTGCCTTCGTCATCAAATATAGTAGTATCACCGTCACTATCGTTAACATAGTAAATTAGTACAGTATGTTCTTCTGTACGATCTCTGTGCGGAGTACTATAGAAGTATTCTTTTGAAAAATTACATTGAGTTTGGTAGTTAGCTTTCATTCGACCAACTGCTGTTAGTTCTATTCCTGCTGTTTTACAAAATTGCTGAAACATTTCACTAACTAAAACAGCAACATCCGATGTGAGCTTTCCTTCCTTTAAGAAATTATGTCCAAACATAATGTACTCACGGACTTTGGGATCGTCTCTCAACAGTACATTATCGTCCTCGCTATTACCTACAGACGGACGTGGACCTTCTGGAAATAAAAACCATGGCAGGTCCGGACCAGACAATATCTTTTCAAGCACAATTTGCTGATCTAATGGTACTAGATCATCATATACTTCAATCATTTAAACAATGGTCCTTGTAGAAATAATGTTATAGTCCTTCTTGTTCCGCTAGTAACCGGTGTAACTCTGTGTGGAACCCAGCTAGGAAAAACAAAAAAGGATCCTGGTTTTCTAAATTCAACAATTTGCTCAGAGCCCGCACTAAAAAATAGCTCTAAATCGCCACCTTCAAACGGCTCGGTGCTTACGTTAAGAAGAATTGTCAGTTTAATATCTTTAACTTCTCCACGAGAAGCATCGATATGCCAAGTATATTCTTCGTTTACATTATAAACATTATATAACAACACATCTAAATCTGTAAATTGAAATAGATCAAAACCAAATAAATGCTTATTAGCATCTAATGATAAATCTTTTAATTTTGACAATAGATCTTTTACTTTACCATATTCAACCATGCCTACTTTTGAAGTCTTTACAGAAGTTTGACTAGGCATGTCTTTCAAGGTAACATTAATATTTTGTTCCATTGCTTTGCATATAGCTACACATTCTTCTTGTGTATAGATATTTGAACGGTATGCGTGATCTTGTAACATTATTTTTTAAATCCAAAAGGGCATTTGCTTTCTGCTTCTTTTTTCTTTAAAAGATTTCGTTTCTTGTTATGATTATTAAAGAAAAAAGCTCGGTTAGTTGTTTCGTAAACTCGACGCCATTGCTCATTATCAACAAGATGATTTCTAACAATGACTTCCCTGTCTGTAATGGGGATTAGTTGTACTAGAGGCTGTCCAGCCTCCATCTGAAGTAGTTTAGGTTCGCCGCTGGCATCTCGTTTACGTATTGAGAAATTAATAAACACGTTAGAATTATACTTAAATTCAATAATGCCAGGCAACAACACTAGCTCATCCGGGCACTTAAAATTATATGTTGGCTGCGTCCAGATCCAGTCAATATCTTCTGAGCATTTAAAAACCCATGGCGAAAATATCTTAAAATGTGTATAATCGTTATCGGGCATAAAATCGGAGCCTAACTGTTTCTGTTCGTGTACTTGGCACTTTGTTATCTGATCGGCAAACTGCGTAGCCAATTGTACAGTTTTCTGAAATCCGTTGCTAATGGGCGCAAAACCAAATTGGGCATCTGACCAAAGCGGTATGATATAACCGGATTTAAAATATCCCATAACACCTGAGCATGTTTTTATAGTAGGCGGTGGGATAATAGACCTAGGGTCTTCGAATGTGCTAGGAAGATTTTTAAACCAACTAGGAATATGCTTCTTTGTAGATTCGATTTTAAACATGTCGTAGACATGATTATGTGTTGTATAGCAATCTAAATATATTGGTTTCTTTTTAAAAAACATTTATGGTCCTATGACTTATAAGGACAGTATATAGGAATTTTTATATTAAATCAACTAAATCGAACACAGTTTGAAGTTTTGTGCGTATTGTTTTGCTCGAAAAGCTATTACGCAGACCTTGGTGTAAGGGTTTAGGCGCACGGTCGATAGTTGCCCATGCCCAAGCAATGTGTTCATCACTTAGTTCAGGAACAAATTCTTTTTCTATAACACAGAGATAGGTATGGAAATTAAACACACGATCATTTGATACAAATGTTTCTAAAGGAATCGTCTTTAAGATTTTTGGTACAGAACCGATTTCTTCGGTAATTTCTCGTTGTAAGCCCTGCCATGGAGTTTCGCCAGTGATATTAGTACCACCAACTAAACCCCAAGTTCCTTCGTGTTTGCCGTGTGCTTTTTGTAACAGTAAGAATCTTCGTGTAGATTTGGCGTAGAACAATGCTCCGCTACAAACTATCGATTCTTTTACAGTACTAGACTCCATTGACCTGATGTATATACACCCTCAAAACTCTTTGCCCAGGAAACTCCGTTCCACAGGTATTGTACTCCAGTGTATATATTCGTTTGCCACACTAAGGTGTCTTTGTCTTGGTTTGCGTGGAAAACTACAGTCCATGTTTCTCCAGTCCACTCGATGATGTCGTTTACTTCTGCTACGAAATCATGTCCATAGATGTCCTGCCATGCACTAGCACCTTTGCCTGGTGCATTGTGTGTACTACCTATTTCGTCAATTATCAAGTATCGTGTGCCCACAGCAATAGGCTGATCTGTATCTTGTTTTTGAGGACGTTTTGGATTAAATGATTGTGGATTTATAATAGCATCAAATGTGCCAGGACTATTAGGTCTATAGCAATGTGATAAATCGTAACCTAATTCGTGATCTAGTAAACCCGCACTATCAATTCCTGTGTTAGATGTAAGTGTATCAGGATTCCATTGAACATGCATGATTGTATAGTTCAACGGATCGATAGCCACAGTACCTACAATTTGACTACCATTTGCTTGTGTTAAAAATAGTCTACTTGAACCTGCAACATATTTTCCAGGGTATTGTTGCATAATGGCCATCCAGTCTACTGGTGTGCCTTGACGTTCTGGAATATCTAATGTAGGCTCCAATGGAACTGTACTTTCGTGTGGCTCTAATAAAATAGCTTGATTGTTGTATACTTCTAATTTATAACCAGTAATACTGATAGTAAGCGAATCAAATTGATTTTGAAGTGTTGTAGTCGATCCTAATGGGTCGCTTGATGAACCTAACCCTTCAATATAAGTTCCGCTATTAACAGCAGAACCATGCATGTTATTAATAATTTTTGTAATAACACCCAAATGTTTGACCTTAACTGGCGGATTAATCCATATAGGAGTATCTAGTGTTATGGTAGCAATGTCAATTGGTGTGTCATTGCCTACAGGAACTGTTCGACTATCCCAGTTAATATCATTTAAGTTTAATACAGTTAAACTGGTCCAGTCAATATAATTGTCTGTAGTTTGTAGTTCTAGACTAGGATTGAACAAGACTAAAATCTGTTCAAGTATTTGTAATTTTTGATCTGTATTGGCACTCCAAATATCGCACTTCATAGTAAGTTTGAATGGTGTTGGCATCAAACGTTCAATGGTATAATTTTTACCTTGTTCAGGCAAGTATTTGTTAGTGCGAGGATCTATAGCACGTTCGCGAATATTAACTGTATCTACAAAAGTTTGATCAGCTAGTCTATCTCGATCCAATGCTAGAGCTGTAACATAGATACTGATACGTGGAACAGAGTTTACAATATTTTCACTGTTTTGTCTAATAATGCTAGCTACTTGACGTTCAGCATCTCCATACATTACAGGTATACGATGTAAACTACCGTCACCGTATTTTACCACAAAATTACTAAACGCACGAATAGTCTGCGTAATATATCGTCTGATTTGCGCATCGTAGAAGAATTGTATAATAGTACAACGGCGTTAAACCGAAGCCTCCTTGTTTATATAGATGTGCATTATAAATCCGCCTTTGGTCTAAGCACTTTGCTGATGCTTTGTCTTTGTTCTTCTCTATCGTTGTATAAGGTAATAGTCCATTGTCCAGCGTAAGGAATTGTCTGTTGTTCACCGCCAATTACAGGTAAATTAATTCTTAACAACAATGGACTTGATGGAGTTTTTCTATAAGTTGTAATTAAGTTTGGATAATCACTGACAGCATAATCAATTAGTATGTTGTCTAGTTTTAAAACTACATAAATTCCCACTGGAGCAGATGGTAAAGTTGTACTGATAAGACTAACTCCTGCATCAATTTGATCTTGTGTAAATGTTGCAAATGTTGTGGCAATTGCATCTGAATAAGTCCAAAGATTATTGTTGATAAATCCAGTTTTAAGTGTGCTACGAGTATCAGTTTGTGTCATAGTCATGCGTACACTATCTTCTACAGCTACCCATCCGCCTGTGCCAGAATCAAATCTAAACAATCTGTTAGGTAAGAAATCTACACGCAAGAAAAAGTCATTGTTAGCTGGCGCCGCTGGAAAATTAACACCAAATCCAAACGCATATCCGTTAACTGGAAAACCATCTCCAACCAAGTATCCTGTATAACCTGTACGCAATGGTACACCGTACGTACCACTGGCAAGTTGTCCTGCATTGCTAGCATTGACAGTTTCATCATCTGCGGCCTGTAGTGTAGTTTGCCCGCCAGTAGCACTGGCCGCAAGAGTATAAAATTGACGAGTTTCATAACCACTCTTAGGAGCATCTGCTTCAGCTTGGGCAACAACTTGATTGTTAATTTCAATTTCTTTATTATATGTACTGAGCAAATCTTTAAGAGTAGTTCCTGCAACTGGATCTCCATTGGCATCCAAGGCTTGCTGATTAAAGATTTGTGCAAATTGCTGACTATCTGTAATTCGTTTAAGTTTTAATCTGTACAAATGTGGATACCAAGTTACGCTAAATCCTTCGCTAGCACGGCCTACATCTTCGATTACATAATAACGTGGTAAACTAAAGTCAAAATCGTTAAGAGCAAAATCGTCACGCAAATGCGGAAGTTCTATAACGTCCCCACTGATAGGTTTGCGCCCAATATACTTGATAAAATCGTTAATGTGTATGGTCATGTACAGGGTATCGTTGTCAATAAACAGGCCAAATTGGCTCAAATTAAAATCAATATTTTGTACATTATAAAGCCCGCGAATTCTGTAGATTTCCGAGTCGTATTTTCTGTCACGATTTTCTAAAAATAGCAAATCTTGTATGTTTGTTACTGCTGTATTAGCATAGTTAGGCTGATCAGCCGTAGCATTAGCTGGGTCTGTACCAGCACCTAAGTATTTGTGCAGATAGACATCAGTTCCGCCAGCTTGAAACATTTCGCTGGCTTGGCGGTCAATGAACTTGTAGTCATTGCCTTTTTCTGGTTTATAAAGTGATAAGCGTGGCATAGTAACATATTTATCGATAGCTAAATATGTATGAGGAACTAATTATGGACGAACTCGCACCTACAACGCTATCCGACCCAACAGCTGAACGAAACAAGGTATTTGACTATGTCAAACTAATGCTAGGCGACGGCATGGTTGAGGTGGAATTAGACCCAGCACACTATGAAGCAGCACTGGATAGAGCACTAAATCGCTATAGACAAAAAAGCCCAAATGCTGTGGAAGAAAGCTATTTGTTTATAGAACTAATTCAGGATACAAATGAATATAAATTGCCCGACGAAGTTATTGAAGTTCGTCAGGTATTTCGTCGTGCTATCGGTTCAAGAAGTGGTATGGGTGCAGGTGGAACATTGTTCGAACCATTCAACTTGGCGTACACAAACACTTACTTGATGAGTGGTAGCATGATGGGCGGACTAGCAACTTA
>Ga0214164_1000558_pt1 | contig 24301 bp, 27 predicted proteins | sample TroBogepilimnion_13_FD_153003 | JGI IMG/M metagenome (GOLD analysis project Ga0214164, IMG submission 153003) | Freshwater microbial communities from Trout Bog Lake, WI - Practice 03JUN2009 epilimnion v4 | ecosystem: Environmental > Aquatic > Freshwater > Lake > Epilimnion/Euphotic zone ...
ATCACAGCTAGTTCTACAGTATCCGGTGGAAGCCTTACTACTAGCGGAACTATAACAGCAACACAAGGTTTAGGCGCAAACTTAAGTCTAAACAGTCACAATATTACAGGTTCTGGGAATTTAAATATAACTGGTAATGTTAATTTAAATCTCAACAGTAGTTTAAATATACGCGAACTTTTAGATGGAGTTCATAATTATGGATATATTATTACTGCTATGAGTAGAGGAACGTTCGCATCACCAACTGCTGTACAGGCGGGAGATGAGCTAGGCGGCATTATATTTCAAGCCTATACCGATAGTTCAACACAAGCTATAGCAGGTCAAATTTCATTTATTGTCGATTCTAATTCAACAGTGACTCCTGGTAGCGGATATGTTAAATCATTTGTAGTAATTAGTGCAGCAACTGATACAGATCAAAATGCAAATAATGCTGTAACTATCGATTCTGCTGGCGTAATAACTTCAAATGCCATATCAGTCGGTGATGGGTCAACCGCTCATCCAAGTATCGTGTTTACTACAGATGGCGGCAAAGACAGTGGATTCTTCCATCCTGGCGACGGTGTTATTGGTGTAACTATTAATGGCGTTGAGAAAGGTCGCTGGAATCCAACTGGACTTCAAGTAGCAGGTGCTATTAAAACTGGTTCATTTAACGGCTCTGGAAGTTATCCAACACCATCAGCCGGTATGATTATTTTTGATAGTAGTAATAACCATTTCTACGGCTATGACGGTTCTACTTGGAAGCAGTTAGATAACTAACTTAATCTTAATATAAAAAGTCCACAACTAGTTTGTGGATTTTTTTTGACAAAAATTCATAGGGTAAGACTAACAATATAAATATTCCACGATGGCAAACACTTTTTATCACAAATACCTCGACCTTCCTTTTGATTTTCCAAAACCAGAAAGATTTAATCAGCCTGCCGACGGCTACGCAGTATTGATTAATAGAGATGCGATCTATCCTCCGTTCGAAGAATGGATTAATAGTCTTGGGTTAAAAATTTCAAATGTACTAGAAGCATTTTATACAAAACCAAACGGCGGCAGAGTTCCATTACATTCTGATACTAGCTACATACCGGGTACTAATGATATATGTAAATTAAACTTTACATGGGGACCACTAGACAGTACTACTCAATGGTATAAAATTAAAGACGAATCTAAATTACAAAAATATGAATTTGGCAAAGAAGGTGCTAACAAGAAATTCTACGATGCGGGCATTGTTCCTGATATAGATATTGAATATGTGTTATTTGCTGATTTGGAAGACGGCGAGCTAGTATACGAAGCTGTTATAGATCGACCTAGCCTACTTAATATTAGTCAATTACACACCACATGGAATCCATCACCCACAGAGGACCGATGGACCTTATGCTTTACACTATTAGAAAACGGCAAGCTGTTGACAGTTGAGAGAGCCGCAGAACTATTCAAAAATTACATAACGGAATAAAATGAAATACAAAGGTTTAATACCCAACACGCAACAAGAAACGATATACCCGCCATTGCCTCGTTGGCAATACGGTGAAATTCGTGATGGTAGAAAAATCGTAGACCCTATACTACACTACGGTTGCTTTGTACTAGGTTATGAAAATAATGAAATTGTAGATTTTGTAGCTGATACTATTAAAAACAATAGACCAGAGATAGCAGAACTTATGATGCCACATACAAATGATGTTAGATTAAATCATATTAGTCTTGATTTTGTAGAAAGGATTTATAATATTTCTGGAATGAATTCTTTCTTTGCGCTTAGTGGCTCAGATGCCAACGAAGGGGCAGTTAAACTAGCTAGCGCATACCACTATCAAAAAGGTAACTATCATAAGAAAACTATTGTAGGATTTGAAAAAAGCTATCATGGAAGCACATCGTTAACTATGAGTATAGGCCACGATAATTTTATGGATAAACCTTTTTATACTCTAGATCCGTATCAATGTGTAAAAAGAATCCCTAGAAATTTTGCAGATGATTGTATTGATTGGAATTCAGTAGCCGCTATAATGATAGAAACATGTGCGTATGGTGATGCTATGATTCCGCCTTCTTCTGAATTTTGGGAACGATTAGATCGCATACGACAAGAACACGACGTACTAATAATTATTGACGATGTGTTTATGGGTGGCGGCAAGACCGGAGACTACATCGGTTGGAAAAGACTAAACATCAAACCCGACATTGCTACAATGGGCAAAGCAATAACAGCCGGATTTTTTCCGTTAAGCATGGTATTGTATAATAAGAAAATCGAAGAGTCGTTGCCAAAAGACTTTCGTTGGGAGCATGGTTTTACTTACTGCTTTAGTCTAGCAGGAATTGCTAGTGCTATGAAATACTTAGACATACTTGAAAGAGATAACTTACTAGACAATCACGACCGTTTGGTAAAGACAGCAGAAAATATATTTAAAGAATGTGGATTTAATATTAGAAATCAGTTTGGTTTACATTTTAAAATTGCTAACGACCAAGAAAAGTATTTTTATATAATTCCAGTAAACGCTACTGAAGAATATTTCGAAGTATTAAAGGAGAACCTAACATGGTTTACACAGAATACGACCCGCTAGAAGAAGTCATAGTAGCAGATTCGTATCTGCCTGGAGATTTGGATCATTTATTTCCCAATGAATCTCTATTGTCATTTAATCGAATACTAGAAGAAACTAAACAAGATTTTGACAATCTTTCGGACTTCCTGATCAAAGGAGGAATAAAAGTTTGTAGACCCGAAGTTATGAAATATCCTGATCATATAGCTATGAGCGGATTCAGTGTAAAATTTCCTATGGGTCCTACTGTACCTCGAGATCAATATAAAGTACAAGGAAAAACTATTCTTCAAACATATACTAGTCTTACTGACAGATACTTTGACGGACTAAGTTATTATAAAATATTCTCCGATTTGTTTGAACAAGGATACAACTGGGTCAGCCAACCAGCTCCTCCTTTAGTCGATGTTCGGCCCGAGGATATATGGTATGTTAGCGGACAAATCTATCATACAAAATTAAAAGATCGATTGTTGTTTCATACTGCTACTATGTTTCCTGTAGGCGATAAAATTATTATGAATGCTCAGGGCCCTGGTAATAAATTAGGGTTCGAATGGTTAAAACGGAATTTATCTGATTTTGGGTTTATAGAAAATCACGGAACTCGAGCTGGTAACTACGGTCATATAGATCATGGGTTTATCATGATAGATGACGAAACAGTTATACACGCAGGAATAGATTGGGTGCCCGAAGCTCTTCGTCATCTTAAACTAATAGATGTTAAACAGTATGTTCCTGAGCCTAAGACAGCACAGTATAAACAAGATTATATTAGTGCAGGTGGACGATACAATCTAGCATGGATTGATCAATACTTAGATAAATGGCGTGGATATAATCAGGATGTGTGTTTTGATCTTAACGTGTTGATCATTGATCGTAACAACATAGTGTTTGCCCGACCCTTGCCAGAACTGTTTCAGTATCTAAAAACATTTGGAATAGAATGCCATGTTTGCGAACAACGTCATATGTTGTTCTGGGAAGGTGGTGTACATTGTTCTACGCTGGATACTAAACGCCGCGGTGAGCGCAGATCTATAATTTAATCAAAGCTACGTATTTCAGCTAGATAATCTTGGTCCCAATACTGATAGTAATCAGTTTTTTCCAATGCTGTTCTAGCTGATGTTAGTTCTTGTTTAGTCTGTACAATAATACAAGGAAACACTCCGTTGCCAGTTGCGACTCCGTTAATGTAATTTGGCTTGTGCGGGTGATCAGGTAGGAATACAAAATTTGGATTAAGGCTCTTAAGACTCTTACAAATCTCTTCTAGTTCTTCGTAGCTACTACGAACTCCGTTTTCCATATAGATTGTAAGTTGGTCAGTAATACCTATAAATTCTCCAGCAGATAATTTTTCTACACTAACAACCTTGGGCATTTTAGCAAACGGGCATATACGATTACCGCCAAGTTCAGAGTGTTTATTAGAAACTCTGTCGACCCATTTTTCTACTACACGCTCAGGAGAATCTGTAATTTCTACAAATCCATTTTCTCTATCTAAAAACTTATAGTCCACAGTTGTAGGTTGAAAAACAGATAGTGCGTTAAACACTAGGTCTATTTCTAACTCTGAACAAGTATATACGTCTAACTGAAGTGTTGCTGGACTAACTTCATCCCATGTATGTAAAACTATATGGCTAGTTTCAATTATGGCAAACGCAGTAACTCCTCTATTGCCTGTCTTATTGCAGTACACTGACACTGGGCCGTGCAATATTTTCATTTGTATCGTTTCTACTAAATTTGAAATCCATTTAGATATCTCATCAGTGTCAGTTATATGATTAGAAATTTGTGCTTTTACTAAAAGATGTTTGTGTGGAATCATATTGGAATCCAATGATTTAAAAACTCGCCAGTATGGGTTGCCGGAACAATATCAAACGCTATTGTTATTCTATCACGGCCTTCGTATTCCCAAGGCCAAGTACGATGTTTGTCTCCGTTGCTCTTACTTAATACTAGTAAATTGTTTTCGCTTACAATATCAACAGGTTCCGATACGTTAGGTAGTTGATAAGTTGTTTTACTAGGCTCGCAATCTACACAGAAAAATCCGTGCCAAGAATTGCATCTAGGAGGAAAGTGATCATGCCAGTCAACAAAGTTTCCTTTTTCATACATGTTAAGCCAGCAACGTATATAATACTGTTCATCGTTTTGATTAAGCTGTCGGAACAATTTTTGAATTTCAAAATACAAAGAATGAAATCCGCTAAAGGTATACATTAATAAATTATAATGTTCAAAGCCCTGCGTGGTTATCGGGGCTAATTTTCCCTCGTCTTCTTTGTATTCAATGTTAACAATAGTTTCTTTAAAATTCTGGTCAATTACAGTTTTCATTTTATAACAACTATTCTTCATTTCAACAAGATCTAAGTCTAACCTAGCAGTAATGATGTAATCTTTGTATATGTTCATAACAATACTTATCATAAAAATTACACGATAAATATCGTTATGATACAAACAATTTTTGGTTCCCCAGTTGTAATTCTTAAATTTAACGATATAGAAAAGCTATTTCCTAATGAAATACATAAAGAGATGGTTGATCATCTTATGGAACCAGCAAACAAATTTGTTGATCATCCTTATGCCAAAGGCGGCAAGATTTGTACTACTGATCTCAATAGTATAATAGATGAAGATAAAATTAATCGATTACAGCCGTTATTGAATTTTTTACAACAAACAGGGTTAACCTACTCTTATCTTTTTACAGACAAAATAGTCAAGAACTTACGATTTGATAATAGCTGGATGAATTTAACTTTCGAAGGATGCGAAATTAAAAATCATTATGACAAGTATGAAGATACTGACTTTAAATCTTTAATAGCTTTATTTTATCCTACAACATCGGTGGGCGGGTCTAATCTAGTTTTTATACATAATAGTAAATATGGCCAATGGGCTAGCGACTGCTTGGAAGCTGATATGGTTAAGATAGCAATAGAAGAAGGCAACATTATTATCTTTGATAATTCTATTTTACATGCTGTCGATACACACAAGTCATCGGACCCTAGGATGTGTATAGCTACTGAATTTAAATTGGAAACATTATGAAAATAGTAGTTGTCGGAGGAGGTACAGCAGGATGGTTAGCCGCTTTGCTATTAAGTAAGTTTTATAATCATTCTGTTACTGTTATAGAATCTAGTAAAATAGATATCATCGGTGTTGGTGAAGGCGGCACTCATGTAGTAGGATCTTTAATTAACAGCAATAGCGACATTGGGTTTAGCCCTAGAGAGTTTATGGAAGAGACACAGGGAAGTATGAAAATTGCTGTAAACCATAGAGGCTGGCCCAATTCTTATTACTTACCACTCGATGTACTTCCAAACACAGATATGGAAGACTTCTTACCATTGCTAATTTCGCAAAATAAAAATATTCATGAAGTATCTGCGTTAGGTATGTTCATAAGCGAAGATAAGGTACCCATCCGAAAAGACGAAACAGGTGTCTGGACTGAGACTGAGTGGAGTTATCATTTTGACGGACACTTAGTTGGAGCATGGTTAAAAAGCAAATGTGAAAATGTCGAGATAATAGACAGTATAGTTAAAGAAGTTAACGTAGACGAAAATGGTATATCAAGTCTAACCCTAGAAGAAGGTTTTTCAGTTAGCGGAGACTTGTACATAGATTGTACTGGTTTCAAAAAACTGTTAATGAATAGATTAGATAATAAATGGATTGCGTATAAAGAACTTATTATGAATAGCGCAGTTCCTTTTAGAATACCTTATAGACGGCCTATTGGAATATTTACAGGCGCAGAAGCAAGAACGGCTGGCTGGACTTGGAACATACCATTATTCGATAAAGTAGGAGTAGGATATGTATATTGTGATAAATTTATCGACTATCCAGAAGTAATTAAAGAATTAGAAAATCGTTATCCAGCATTTGAAATAAATCCAGTTAAGCATATAAAATTTGAAGCAGGCAGGTTAGAAAAATTGTGGTGTAAAAACTGTGTGGCTTTAGGACTAGCAGGGGCATTTGTAGAACCCTTAGAAGCTACAAGTATACATGCTACAAAAATTCAAATAGATGCGCTAGGCGAATCTCTTAAAAACCATTCATCCAAAGATCTCTATAATGCAGATATGTCTACACTATACGACGATATAAAAGATTTTATCGTGTTGCATTATAAAGGCGGCAGAGACGATACAGAATTCTGGCAACATGTTAACACTATTTCAACACCGCGTGTAGATGAGATTTTAGAAATTGCTAAAACAAGAATGTTAACTGAAGAAGATATTCCTAATCCTTATAACAATTTAAGTTATAAAGCATGGAATCATGTGTTGGCAGGACTTGGAAAATTCAGCAAAGAAGTAGCAGAAAAATCAATAACTCCAGGCATGGCAGAAAGATACGAGTTGTGGAAAAATAGTACACTCGATAAACTTCGAGATTACAAAGATTTGGAAGACGCACTAACAAACGGCGACTGGACAACCTGATCCTTTGAAACAATCTTAATCTTTTTTTCTGTTCCTACAAAGCTGTGTTTAGTATAACTGCTAGGGCAAAACTTACATTGCGGTATTGTATCATTTATAGCATTGATAAATTCAGAAGCATTTGCAGAAGCAGTTAATGGTTCGTAAGCATACGCTAGTGCTTTATCGTCAGCAGACATAGCAACATCAAATTGATTTAAGAAATCTGGTAGTACGCTAACTAACGGGCACTTGTATAATTTACCTTTGTTTATTTGATGGCATGTTTTAAAACCACAAATCTCATGTGCTTGGTCTGGATCACTGTTATAGCTCATTGTCAGGCTGTTATCGTTTAATACATCTATTGCGCTAGGTACAAACGACTGTGTCCAATCAAGTATTACTTCAACGCCGTTATCATCGATTAGTGTTCTTGTTTTTAAATTTACGGCTGGATCGTAACTATCTGATACAATGTTACTAAGAAATGTTTTAGCAAAATCTAAAAATTCATTGTATAACTCAATATCATGACACGTTAACCAAAGTGTGCCTTTATTTTTTAACAACACTTGATAAATTTCTTTTGTTAATTTATCGAGACGTGTTCCATTAGTAGCAATTTGTAATTTAGATTGCGGCCATAGTTGAGCAATACCATTAACCCAATTTTCAAAATCAGGATTTAAAGTAGGTTCTCCTCCTATAATCTGAATAGTGTCGATATCAATTTGATTGCTTAGAGCGATATACTCGTCCGAGTAATCACTCCACATCTGATGTCCTTTGAAGGCATAATTATTCAGGCTTTGACAATGTGTACAGCTATAGTTACATACATTGGTAATATAGATCTCTGTGTACTTTAATCGAGGTTTCATATACTGTATTTAAAAAAGTCTATGTCTCGTTCGTGTACCCGAGCAATGTGCTTTATGCTGTCATCATTAAAATATTTTTTAAATTCCCAATGATCGTATCCTGTTAAATCAGGTAACGGTTTGTTACATCCTAGATATTCTTTTACAGGTATAAATCCTGTTTCAAGTTCTTCTGCTTTAATAATAAAATCAACCCAGTTGCCGTTGTAGTTTAAAAAGTCTATTTGATTAGTGGTCTTATTAAACCATCTAGGAAATTCAAAAGGAACATCTGGATTACAGTAATCTGCCACCCACTCATTTATAGGTTTTAAATCTAATAAAGTTTTGCCATTCCAATCTAACCAGTAGCCTTCTGTGCTTATTTTACGATAAAAACTATAGACACGTTGCCAAGGATTGCGAACAACACTTAATGTTTTTCCACCGGGTATATGCTCTCGAACCATTTCTAAGCTAGGGTGATTAATCATCCACTCATCGGTATCATTTAAATTAAAATTAGGTTTAAGCCAATCACTGATAATTTTTTTCATAGCCATGCCAGTACGTGGTACATGGACGTATGCTAGCTCTGGGGAAGATATATAAAACGTACCCATTATTTTTTAATAACTTTAATTACTTGTGCCATCAGATCCCACTCCCACCATAGCTTTTTAGTATTCCAATCTGCCGGGTTAGCATGATGATTGTTGTGCCAGCCATCACCTAAACTTACAATGTTAGCAATCCAACTGTTAGTGCTTTTATCTTTAGTTTCAAAATTTCTATATCCGTGTCCGTGACCCAAAACATTAACTACTCCAATTAAGTGTACTGTCATGCTAGCAGGAACAACATAGACGAATAACCAAAGGACGGGATTAATTAATAACAATACTAATGAAAACCCAAATATAATTTTAAAATAGTGATTAAAAATAAATTTATGAATAGGCTTTTTCATTAAATCTTTAACATAGGCAATGGGAATATTAGGAATCGCCCAATCATATCCCCACCATACTTTGATAGCTTGTACTAAATTAAATTTTCCATCAATGTAAGGACTATGAGGATCACCGTCTCTGTCTGAGCTAGCATGGTGTTGTCTGTGTAATCCCACCCAACTGATAGTAGGTCCGATTGTAGATATCGCACTGATTAAACTTAGCAAATTTTCAATCCAAGGATGTGTGTTAAAACTCTTATGTGTTAACAATCTATGTAAAGTTATGACACTGCTAATAGGCCCGATAAAAACCCAACTAACAAAAGCAATGCCTAACAAATAATACTGAGAAGTCGCTACAGCATAGATTATAGCAGGAATTGTAACAATATGGTTAAATGCTTGTAACAGTCTAATTTTTGTATTTAGATTCATTTACCTTCTTCCAATTGATTCCATTCAGCATCATTAATAAGTGTAGTATTCCATTTAGCAAATGCTCCTGGAACTGTTTCGTAATAGACAAAATTCTGCCAACACTTTTGTACAGGCCATGCGCATGTTTGTATGTAACCGTCACCTAATGTCCATTTGTTATTACTAGCAATAGCCATTTGATTGACCCATGTGTCCCACCAACGTTTACCACCACGATTACGATTCTGCATTGTAATCAAATATAAGTCGTAGTTGTTTACTTTTTCTAAAGCACTGATTAAACTACAAGTAACTCTAAACCCATCGGTCATGTCTGTTGGTTTCATACGGAACTCTGGGAATGTATACAATCTATTAATCATTTTGGCTACATTCTTAGGATATCGGTCGTCTCTAAATACACCGCCCATTACCATAGGTTTGCCCGTGCTGGTCTGGTAGACCACTCCGTACCCCGTGTGTTGCTCTACCACTAGATTCTCCCGAATATAGTTGTGTCTAAGCCAATTATCTTCTTGTAAGCACAATTCCCTAGCTTCTTCAAATTTTGGTAAGGATTTAAAGTATATAACTATGTGGGTGTCTGCTAAATCATATCTATTGTTCATAACCGTATATTTAACGTAAATATTGAGCAGACAAAATAAAATGAAAATTACACTAACAAACAAACGCCAATTTACAAAAAGTTCAATAGACCAGTTGTTAATTGAGATAAACCGTATAAATGGTACAGCATTAGCTCCTACTGTTAGTCTATGCCACCAGTGTTATTATCATTTACCCGCTTGGAGATATCATAAAGACGGTAAAGTGTATCTAGTTAAAAATTGTAGTACCCATGGGTTAAGTCACCATATGATTGAAAGCGATTATGAATTTTATCGTAATCTATACTATACACAGGATAATCCACAATATAATTTTAACGGTGGAATTTTAATCGAAGCGAGTGACCGTTGTAATTTAGAATGTCCACATTGTTACCACTTGCCCGATAATCAAATTAAAGATATACCAATCGAAAGTATCTTGGATAGAATTAAACAATTTCCAATTGGTCCTGTAGCAGAGGGTAAGTTAGATAGAATTATATTATCTGGAGCAGAAGCAACTCTACGTCCAGACTTTGCGCAGTTAGTCATTGAAATAAAGAAAATACATTCATGTATCGATGTCACAGTTATGACTAACGGCATACAATTTGGCAATAGTGATTTTGTACACGAAGTTAAGATTAGCGGTCTTGCTGGTGTAAACATAGGTCTTAATCATCCTGACTATATTGATCATAAGGTTGTTAGGCGTAAGCAAATAGCCGCTATTGAAAACATGTATACTGAAAATATTCCTATCAGTTATATTTCATATACCATGATTAGTCTAGATGAAGTTCATGATATTATGACAGAAATATGTAGCAACTATTGGCACCCTAAAAATTTTAGAATTCGTTACGGGTCCGATATTGGTCGCAATCCGGGACAACAGCGAATATTTGTCAGCGATGTTTATAAAGCTATAGAAATCTGGTGTAAGAACAATGATAAATCTTTTGAACGTATTATAGAAGCCGATAACAACATCTATCATGTTATGGCCAAAGTAGAAGGTAAGGATATACGTATTATCCAATGGTGCGATATTACAGATATTGACATGGAAGAATTACGTAGCGGGCCTTGGTGTGATTTTGTGCCAGACGGTATAACTAATTTCCTACATCAAATTATACGTAGAGATGTATGGAAAAATCAAAATAACATTTTACCCGACACACCTCCGTTACGCTATACAGTTGAATACGCATTAACTGCCGAGCCATTGGATCTATATAAATTATGTTGACTAATTTAAATTGTTCTGTTGATATTGATGAGCTTAGACAGTATTATGCTATTGTGGTATCTAAATTTGATCACTTGATGTGGTCTTGGAGTCGTTGCGGAGATACGGTTGTTGAACAATGGCGAGATAATGCGTATTCAGATCCTGATAATTTAAAAACATATGGTTGGGCTATTCAAAGTAATCTTGAAGATCTATCTGTTCCTTGTCCGCCGTGGAATATTAGTACACACAAAATTGTTGAATATAGAAATACAGAACTGGCATTTGGAATTATAGAAAAGTTACAACGTGCTATACCTTATGGGTATCGCTGGTCTATTAGTGTTCAGTTGCCCGGCGGGAAAGTGTCACTACATTCAGATCAAGAAGACGAAGCTACTGTGTGGATACCTATATACACCGATGGAGTTGCTATTACATTTGTAACAGATATAAAAACAGGTTATACACTAGAAAGTAATGGCAATCTTTATTTACTAGATACTACTGTTCCACATTATACATACAACAGTTCAGATAAAGATAGAGTGGCGATAATTTTTCGTTTGCCTAAATCTAAAGTATCTCAGTTAATTGAGATTAAAGGAAAAATATGATACTATATACTCCCCTTGATATTAAATGTCCTGCTCCAGACGAATTTAAAATAATAGAATGGTTTCAGAAAAACAAGTATCCCGATGACGGGCTTAAACATTATGCAGGAGATTGGCACGACTATGCTCCAATAGCATCTAGGTTAGATGTAAAAGATTGGTCGTTATGGGAGACAGCGGTATTTGATTGGGTTAATAATAGAAAATACAATCCTGATAGAGGATTATTTTTTAATCCTACCTTTGAATCTGAATTTCCAGAGATAGTAGAATCTTTGAAACAATTACCATTCATACAATTTGGTGGTATACTTGCTGTTAGGCAAGTAGCTGATATAGAAAATCATTTTGATAAAAATGTTCCGCACGAAGGAATAGAACCATTGAGATATTCAATGTATCTCACTAATCCAAAGTATAATACTTTTTATATGGATTATAAAGGAACAAAATACAATCCAACATTTAATGACGAATATAGATGTTTTGCTTTTAACAATTATGAAGCAGAACACGGTGCTACTCAGCCCACGGGAGAAAAGATTATTTTGTTTATCACTGGAGTCCTTGACCAAGATAAACATGCAGAATTAATATATAGAAGTATTAAAAAATTTAAAGAAACAATAATCGTATGAATTACAAATACTATTATAATCATGTACCTGGCGAGCAGCCTAGCAGAAATAATTTGATCTATACCAGCCTTATTAGCGAAGACGAAAAAACATTTGTACAGTGGTATTACAATGATACAGAATATCACAAGGGACAAAATGAAGTCATTGATCCTGCTAAGATGGAAGAAAAGTGGATACGCGAAGTTAATTATCTAACTCAGATGCGCAATGCTTATCCAGAACTAGTTCCAACAATCATTAACATAGATTTAAAAAGTCGTAAACTTTACTTAGAAATTGATGGCCCCGACTTTTGGAACCGTGCTGAATGTAATGTTGCTAACTACGATAAAGTTCTGCCCGATTGGCAGGCGCAAATGTTGACTATTATCAGAGCACATAAACAATTAGGACTATATAAGTATTCAATGCATCCTAGCAGTTATTTTGTAGTCAATGGTCAATTAAAAAGTATTAACTATTTTTTTACATATAGAGAGCACGAAGGTCCTATAACTATTGCGGATCATGCTAGTCACATTTATAGCACACGACAAGATACAATGCGTAAACAAGTAGAACAAATGGGCATTAGTTGGGACAAGCCTGAATCATTGGACAAACTACAAATGTTATGCTTTGAAAGTTTTAGAAGCAACTATCCAGACGATTTTATAGAAAAAGCAAAGGCAATATATGATTAAAGGTATCAATGGACAACCGTACATAGACATGTCTTCATATATAGATATGGATGAGTTTGATCGTTTACAACCTGAAATCCTAAGAGGTTTTGCAGATGCGAGAGAATTTGCTAAAGAAGGCACTTGGATGAAGCCTGCTTTTAAAATAGAAGACATGAGTTACATTCCTAATTGGAAACCTATATATAAAGCCATTGAAGAATTTCTAGCACTACCAGATGATGATCCTATTAAACAAGGAGGTATTGATCTATATCGAGACTTCCAAGATTTTACAGTACGCAATAGATTTACACGTTATATCAAAATGGCCATGGGTGCGTATGACCCATACATTTATTATTTCCTGTGGGAACAAGGTAGTTGGGATGATCGTAGCGCACCAAGAAAACTTACTCCCGAAGCTGAATATTTTCCACAAACAGTTACATGGGTAGAAAATTTAATTACTTCAGGAATATTTGAAAACATTGGAAGAGTAATATTCTTCCATTGCGAAGCAGGCGGGGTGCCATTTGAACATAGAGACTTGGACGGCACAAAAGGATTACAAGAAGGATACACCGATAATGTAAATGAATTTATTCATATTCGCCCTAATCTAAAGAAACCTTTTTATTTATGGGATCCTGAAAAGCGTAATCATACATACATCAATAGTCGTGCCGCTTGGTGGAATGATCAGGATTGGCACGGAGGCAATGCTACTATGGAGCAAAGCTACGGATTAAGAATCGATGGCAACTTTACAAAAGAATTTAAATTACTTATAGCCAGTAAAGGTTAATAAGAATTTAGGAACTAGTCCTACGTTAGAACCTGCATGCCAGGCGTGTATATCTTCGTATTGATATATAGTGCCTTGCGGTTCATTATAATAAGCATCTTGTTCAGTAACAAATATATGCCCAGGAGCAGGCTTACTTAAAAAACAAAAGTATCTAACTAGATCTCCTAGTTGCTTGTGGCCATGTTCCCATGGATTAACATCCCAATGCCACGGAGTACATTTGCCTGGACGTATTTCACTTATCCAACATAGTAACGGAGTGGCGCCGACTAGCTTACCAAATTCTTCCGATACATTCTTGTCAAAATGTTTACCTGATTGATAGTGTCTATATTCTACAGAACTAGAATCGTACCCAGCATTTTTTAAAGACACTGTTTGTCTACTAACATCTTCGTAGTAAGGGTGATCCTTGGGCAACGACATAAACTCATTGAAGGGCATAACATTGTGTATTGTTATAGTCGATATTAACTCATCACAATTTATAACCGATTGTAAATTGCCCGCATATATTTTCATACAATATTTACCTTAACTAAATATGATCATGAATGCTACTGAATTTTATCAAACTAATTCAAAATTTAAACCGGTATTTCCAACGCCGCCTGAAGGCACAGATGAAGAAATAGTAAATTGGATATACTCGCAAAACATTGCGTTCATAGAACTTGATTTAATATTTGATGTTGCTAAGTGGCAAGAAGAAGCTACACTATGTTTACCATTCTTAGTTAATCATAGAGAAGCTCAGCCACACCAAGGATGGCGTAGTTGTGCGATACACGGAATAGATGTTGATAAAACAGGCATATGGCATCAGTACTGTGATAAAGAGCCAACATACGATTGGACTTCTATTTCTAAATTTACACCTACAATAAATCAGTTTTGGAAAACATTCCCGTTTGAAAAATTAGCAAGAGTTCGATTTATGCAAGTAGAGACCGACGGGTATATTTGGCCGCATAACGACACTCCGCCGAGTAAAGAAAATTTAATAGATCAATTAGTTCCAATCAATATTGCAATTGATCATCCAGAAAATTGTTTTATGACTTTAAAGGATCACGGAATAGTTCCTTGGGAAAATGGAAACATTAAATTAGTAAACATAACTAACGATCACTCTGTGATAAATTTTGCAGACAAACCTAGATTGCATATGATAGGGCACGGTTATATCGGCAATCGCAAAAAAGAATTTATAGAATTAATTGCTAGAAGTTATAAAAAACAATATGAACGTTATAACATATACTGCTGACAGATACGAGACACGAATAGCGTTTTGCTGTGTTGATTATACAAACAACATTAAATCAGCTTGGGTTAAAGAACTAACAAAAAATATAGCTGATTACACAATTAGTAATGTATACGGCAAGCGATATAATGTATTCGTAGGGCTGGACGAGGACGAATTATTAAAACATGTTACTGATTTAGATTATAACTATGCTGTGGTCTTTGCTACAGGTACAGAATTTATTAATGCTAAAGAATTTTTTAAAGCTGTAGAAACTCTTACTTCTACAGATTTTTTTCTAGCAGGGCATATCCTAGATCGAGGAGAAGCATACTATGAGTTACATCACCAGTGTTATATCATTAATTTAGAAATGTATAAAGAATTAGATTACCCAATCATAGGGCAACAAGACTTAGGATCTAAACATACACAAATAGCACCTGTACGTAGCTCTCATAATATACATGACGACTACACTCCAACATGGATTGGTGCCGGCTCGGAGGATAAAAAATACTATCATAAATGTCACGGATGGCATATAATTAGTGTTGGTTTGTCTGCAAAGTATAAGATTCTTGTATTTGACAACAACATTAGGAATAACAAGCGATATTATTATCCAGAAAGTTTAAAAGATTTCAATAAACAACTTGGATGGTCCTACAGCAGGAGAAAGTACTGCGAAACAGAATTAGTTAACAAAGCGCATACCGACTTGTTTACAGTTCCAGATTTAGATTTTGAATATGTAATTACTACTGCTAGCGGTACTTGGTATGTGGATTATATAGCAAAAGATAAACCAGTGACTGTTCTTGTTTACGATTATAATCAGGCTGCATTGGATTATTGGCAAGCAAACGAGCCGGATCTTAAGAATGTAACTTTTAAGTATTTAAAAATAGATCTGTTAGGTGAATCTAATATTAATGAACTGTTGCCCCAAACTAATTGCAAAACTATTTTAAATTTATCCAATATATTTTGCTACGAGGGTAATAGTATGTTTGCTAGTTTAGACTATCGGTTGTATAAAGAAAATTATTTGCTTAACAACGTTCCGTCTAATTATTATGTGTTGTTTAGTTGTAGAAGTTATATAGGGTTCACTACCGAAATGCATTACGGACAACAACTTAAAATAACTAACATCAATGATCTAATTAAACCAACCTGGCACATGAATGGCGACTGGACTAGTTAATTTTAAATTCTTCAGGTAAGATATTTTTTAAACTAGCTAGCTTGTCTTGTTCTATATTAAACGTAATTGACACATAACCTTGTGTAAAACTGTTTATGAATCCTGCTTTGTTTGCGTCATTGAACCAGGGACTCATTGTATTATCAAATAAAAATCTGGCATGATTAGAATTGTCCATGCTTGTAGCTAACGACACTTCAATTGGATTTTTAAGTTTGTTCTTTTTTAGTAACTTTCTAACAACTAACTGTACTCTTGCCTTGCGTCCAAAGTTAGCGGCTGTATGTAGAAAACTTGCGTCCATATCATACCAAATACCATCCTGAACTAGTGGGTACATTGTATCTCGTACTAGATCAATTAGATAACTATTGTCGCCTAGTATGTTTAGATGATACCTGTCATCTATATCGGCATGTATTTGATAGCATTGTTTTGGATCTAGAATTATTATTCTAGCTTCGCCTTTGGTCACAGGCAAACTATTATAAAGTGTTTCCCAAACTGTTCCTTTATACTCATCTTTTATGACCCATGGATCATAGAAAAAATTGCCAGTCGGCCGATTAATAGTTGTTCTCATTTCGTCTTTCGGTAAATGATGACGTGCCTCTTGAAATAAACTTGTATCGACTGTATAATTGGTAGGAGTTAACATAGGAATATTTATGTGCTAGTACAACTCAGTTAAATACTTTATGAATATTAACCCGCCCACATTTTGTATGCATCCGTTTACAGGACTGGCAACCAGAGAAGATGGTGCTATTAAAGTATGTTGCCGTAGTCACACAATTGGCAACATACAAGATAATACCTTAGAAGAAATTTGGAATAATGAAAGCATGAAACGTATCCGTAAACAAGTTCTTACAGGATATCGCCCATCCGAATGCGAGCCATGTTTTCGATTAGAGGATCAGGGGGTAGAGAGCCTCAGACAACGGCATATTAATGGAAGTATTCCCGAAGCTAGAATTAAACTGTATCCAAATGCGGTTCATTCTATGAACAAAGATTTTACTATGCCGTTTGAAATTCCTACCATAGAACTCAAACTAAACAATTTATGTAATCTAAAATGTCGTATGTGTAATCCAACTGATAGCACTAGTTGGAATGACTGGAATGAAGTAGAAGAATTTTACTCAAAAGAAGATAATTATCTTGTTAAAAACATACAAGCTCTTAAATTAATGGAAAGTCCTTATTTGGACAAGTTCACAGATAATCCCCAATGGTGGTCTAGCTTTGAAAAACTGTTGCCATACTTTCGTCGTGTAGAATTTGCTGGTGGGGAACCGTTAACAGATCCTACACACTATAGTATTCTTGAAATGCTACAGCCATATGCCAAAGATATTGAAATCAAGTATGCTACGAACTTGACTAGTTTAGGTAAAGGCAACCGTAATATATTTGAATACTGGCCAGCATTTAAAAGTGTAGCAGTTAATGTAAGCATAGATGGATTAGAAGATAGTTACGAGTATATTCGTGGAAATGCTGATTGGAATGAATTAATAGCTAATATAAAAGAAATACAGAAAATTCCCAACGTGAGTCGTATAGTAGGCGCTGTTGCTGTACAAGTTAGTAATATAATGATCCTAGATAAAATGATCAAATATTTTTTAGATGAACTAGGTATTGTATTTTATACAAACATGGTAAACTATCCTAATGTATTATCATCGCAAGTATTACCAGAACATCTAAAAGAACAAGCTACTATTAATTTAAACTTTGCTAAAATGCATATAGAAGATTACAAATTAGTAAAACAACATCCTATGTTGTTAGATCTTACACTGAAACAAATAGACGGTATTATTAATTATATGTGGGCGCAGGATCAAAGTAGTAAGTGGCCGGATTGTATAGAATTTAATCGTAGACTAGATGCTACCCGCAATCAAAATTTCTTTGATGTAACTCCGGATTTTAACGACTATGTATAAAGTTGTTAGTCGGTGGGACCATGCCAATGCCATTAAGATAGAATGGAACGTGGGTAAGCGTTGCAATTACGACTGTAGTTATTGCCCCAGTGAGATCCACGACAACACAAGTGCCCATACTGATATAGAAATACTTAAACGCACTATTGATCAACTAGCCGCATTGGATAAACCTATACGTTTAAGTTTTACAGGCGGTGAGCCGTGTGTACATCCTAAGTTTGATGAACTTATAAAATATGCGAGATATAAAAATATTCATTGGATTAGTGTAACCACTAACGGTACTCGACCATATGAATTTTATGCTAGTCTACCAGTTGATCAATATGTGATCAGCATACACTTTGAATATGATTGGTTACGAGTTGTGAATACTATACAAAAACTAGCCAATACAAATTTTAAAATAATAGCACAAATCATGGCACACCAAGACTATATGGATCAAGCACTTCAGACTAGGGCCATGATGGTGTCATATAATATTCCTAACACAGTAAGACGTATTCGATGGACAAAGGGCGATCATGATTTGTTTGATGACATGAGATATACACCATTTCATTTAGAATGGGTCAAAGATTCTGAAGCAACTGTAAAACCTAACACCATCATATTTTATCATGATAAGCCTTTAGAACAGTTTCACGCTAACGATATTATTAAATTAAAATTAAATCAATACAAAGATTGGATTTGTAACGCAGGTATAGAAAGTCTGATGATAAATTGGGACGGAGATGTACATAGAGCGACTTGTAGAGTCGGTGGTAGTCTTGGCAACATATATGAAGGCGACTTCGTTGTCCCTAGCGAACCCGTAACTTGTGACCGTAATTTCTGTACCTGCGCGGCAGATATTCCATTAACCAAATATGCTACAAACAACAGCGATTAATTTAGAACATCCAGAATCTATGATGGTAACGTGGGACATCGGGCGTCGATGTAACTACGATTGTACGTATTGCGAAGATACTAGACATAACAATACCAGCAAGCATCGTACTATAGAAGAACTAAAAGTAACCTTTAATTTTATACAACAATGGACTGAGTTGTATAATACACAACGCAATATGTCCGTAACTAATATTAATTTTACAGGCGGCGAACCTACTAGCAATCCGCACTTTTTTGATTTTGTAGAGTTTGTTAACCAACAGCAGAGATATAGATTATACCTAACTACTAATGGTGCGTGGAGTACAAAGTTTACGGATCGCATTATAAAAAACTTTGCCGGAGTTACTGTCAGCTATCATGCGGAGGCACATCCAACTCTTAAAAAACAAGTAATCGAAAATATCATACGTTTAAGTAAATCTGATTTATGGTTACAAGTCAATGTAATGCTACATACAGATTATTGGGAAGAAACAGTCGGAGTGTGCAACCAATTAGATGAGTTAAGAATCAAATACAATCCGCGGCCAATTGGAGATGGTAACATTGCTCGTAAAGGATGGTTTAGCGATTCTTCTGGAGTTATGAGACGAACTAGTCATGAATATAATCCAGAACAACTTGAATGGTTTTATAATAAAATGGGAGTGTCTAATTCTCCTATAGGTAATAAAGAAGGAACAGACATTGGCAGGACATGCTGTGGTAGACGATGCACTACTGGTAAAGTCGCAGGAGAATGGCAACCCGTTAATCTAATAGATACACACTTCGAAGGGTGGAGTTGTATGGTCGATTATTTTTTCTTACATATAGATCAAGAAACCGATACAATATATCATCATCAGACTTGTCAAGCATTACATGGCAACAAGCGTGGCGCTGTTGGTTATTTAAAAGACGCAGATCAATTAATTAAGGATTTAAAATTAAGATTGCAATCTGGAGAAAGTATTGTTTGTCCTAATACTCGATGTGGCTGTGGCATGTGTGTGCCTAAGGCAAAAGATTTGGATGATTTTATACAAATTAAAAAAGAGTTATTAACTCAGGAAACGTCTTTGTAAAATCCGTACCGCGCTGTTGGTCTGTTACAGTTAAGTAATCTTCTAATATTGGCAATTTGTTAGACCAATCTTCTGCCATCATATATTGCACTAAACCTTGCCAACGGTTAACACCATAAGGATTAGTCATAAATTCCTTATCAGCTGATCTTCGTGAACAAAAGTATTCGACTTGTTTTGCTACTTTATTTTTTAGATGGTGTGGTAGTACTCTAACATTTAGATAGCTCGGTAAGTAAACAAGATGCGTTCCGACTAAACCTGCGCCATATGGAGGAAGATTAATCTTTTTAAAGTTTTTGCTTTCCTTCCAATGCACAAGTTCTGGTATATTCAATACGTTTAATAACTGAACCGCACAGGCAATGTTAATAGTAATATTGTCAGGAGTATCATCGAGTCTTTCTAAGTTAGTGACAACATCAATCCATTTACTAGGATAGCGTATATAATCATTACGTTCACCAACAGCATCAATACTAAAGTTAAATTTTACTTGTTTAAAATGACTCCATAATTCAAATAATTTTTCGGGCAACTCTAACCCGTTTGAGTTGTAGCGTAATATACAAGACTTAGACGCACCAGTTTCTACCATAAATTCTAAAATTTTGTAGTGTTCGGGAATCAGTAGTGGTTCTCCCCCAGCAAAGTACAACTCACGAATGTTGTTTGCCTGCAATCGCATGTCGCTAAGGAAGTTACCTTTCTTATACCATGTGTAGTCAAAGGCACTGTCCCAGTTTTGATCTTGCTTTAGTTCAATAGTCCTGTACTTAGGATACTGTAACTTCCATTCTTTAATCCAACTACTACTATCATGGGGACTGCACATAACACATTTAAGCTGACATAAGTTTCCTAATCGTAGATCAAAATAAGGAATAACAACAGGAAGACAGCCATCTGGACTAGTTACATCAATAATAGCATCAATATCTAAACGCTCCTTCCATACACTTGTTTCCCACTGGCGTTTACTAACAATTCCCGAAGACTCTTCTTCAAAGCATTTAGTACAACTTGAAGGAATTTGGTTGTTTAACATCTGTAACCTTACAGACTTCATGTAATTGCTATTCCATATTTCAGCAAGGGGATAATCTTTTAAATTCATATTGCCACTACTATTGGTAATTAGCCCTATTTCTTTACTATCTTCCTGTCCTGCGCCGCTAGCATTAGCTGTGCAACATACTCGTACATCACCGTTAGGACGAGTTGCTAAATGTATCCACGGCAATGGGCAAATTGTTTTACTTAAATTGTTCATTGAATCTGTCCAATTGACCACATTGTCGACTACATTCCTTTAAAGGCGAAGTATTCCATGTATCTGCGATACTATTAAAATAGTTACTGTCGAATAATTCTAATAAGGTGTTTTTATGCAGGCTAGGATAGTGTCCAATTTTATCCATGTAATCGATCCTGTGTAGATGATTAGGATTAAACCACTCTGTGTCTAGCCAACAGCAAGGCAATATATTTCCAGTTGCGCTTACATATAAACTTTTTTCTTTTGCTACTTTGCAATTAATAATTTTAGATTCTTCAGTAACAACAATCTGCTTGCTTCGATCCGTTGGATACAATATATGCGTTGTCTTTCCTTGTTTATTAATTACATTTAAACTGCCTTCTTTAAATCGTGATGTATTTTTAGATACAAAATCTTTAAAGCCAAGTTGTTCACTTATTTCTTTACAAGCATCGACTTGATGTTTATTGTGTTCAAACACTAACATATCCCAAGTAGCTTCTCCGCCCGCTTCGATAAAGTGACGTGCGTTATCTAATATTTTTACATAATCTGTTCCGATGCGGTATAAGGAATGTGTATCAACTAAACCGTCAATTCCAAATCGAACAGTAACTTGTAGCTCTGCTAGCTTTTTCCAAAAATCACAACTCTTAGCAGAACCGTTTGTATTCATGCTTAGTTCAATGCTAGGGTTAGTGATACGTAAATATTCAAATATAGGCAATGTGTCCTTGGCAATAATAGGGTCGCCCAAATTGCCGCACATATATAACCTATCTAACTGTTGTATGAACTCAACAGAAAACCATTCTTTAAATTTCTCTAAGGTTATTTCAGTAACAGATATAAATGGGTTTTCAATACCTCCCTGAATATTTCGAGCACACATAGGGCAACTAGCTTGACACTTGCTAGTTACTTCTAAATGTACTTTTTTTATTTCAGAAAGGTTATACATTACTTTCGGCCTATGATCATGTAACGTGTATACATAGGAGTTTCTAATTCTCCTTCCCATAACACATCTATATGGCTTTGTTCTTTAAATTCTTCCAAGCTATCGGCTGTTCTTATATGTTCTTCTATTTTATAATTGTTGCTCTGTAATACCAATAGTTGATCGTTATTTCTATTGCGTAGCCATTGCTCGTACTGTAGCTGAGAAATATGTTCGCAACTAGTATTAATAACAATATCTACAAATGATATAAGACTGCACATATCTACAGTTATTGCTTTGAATCTGCCCTCTATTTCTTCTTTCTTATTCATGAGCACAGCAATAGGTTCTACTGTAGGATCTATGTCTATACTACAAATTTTATTTACAGATATATTACTTTGAAACAGCATACTAGCTAGTACACCGACCCACCCACCGTGTATTTCAATACTTACTTGATCATGATCTAAGTGATTATCTAAATTACTGATTAGCCATTCTTTACTTTTAATTTGTCCTGACCAAAATGCATCCAAGGTCCTTATAGGATCGGGGCTTTGTCTAATAGCGTTCATCCAATAATGTAAGTGTTCAGTGTCTATGTTCATATTTTTTAAATTGCAAGAATTGGAATTATTTTTTTCTGTGTAGCTGTATTGTTAATCTTTTTCTTCGGCATGTTTGTATCAAGTACACAAACACAAGCATCTTGTTCACATGTGACAGGCACAATTACAGGATTAAATTTTTCTTTAAAATCTAAATCAAACAAATTATAGACAGTATCAATATTAAATAATTTATTAGGACAGTATCCAGTAATGCTGCCATCATTGCCAATATTGACCCAGTCGATTCCTAAATTGCATTGCCAGCCTTTGAACTTATTCAGTTTATTCAATAATATATGATTTTCAGATACTGTTTTGGTCTTGTTATTCTCATCAACTATTACTGTTTTAATTATGTAACTACGGTTATGTAATAGAAACCACCACCATAGTTGTCCTCTTGCTCTGACAGAATTAACAACATCTTGTTGTTCTTTTGTATATGTCAAAGTTGGATGTACTACCTCATTATATCGTATCGACCAATGATACTTGCTTTTTTTTAAGTCTTCAACAATTGCCATACACTTGTCCCAATGTAACGGATCCATTAAGACTTGTGCATAAACTGGAACATGTTTACTGTATAAAAAATCTGCTACTTCTCTAATATGATTTATATCGACAAATTCGTGATGAACACTAATAGCAACATTATCTAGATATGGATATGCTTTAGCCCACCAGTCTAATTTTCTGCTTCCGTTAGTATGTACAGTAATCTTAACATTGTAGTTCTTTTTAAAATAAGAAACAAAGGGTATGAACTGTTTCCAATTAGTAGGTTCGCCGCCTGCCAGATTAAAATCAAATTTTGTTTTGCTAGTATTTTTTTTATAGTATTCAAGAAAATGTGTAAGGTTAGGTACAATCACATCTAAGTCAGGATATTTTATAGTACCTTCATTTGAACCAGGCCAGCAATACCAGCATTTAAAATTGCAGTAATTACTCAAGGTAATGCCTATCCTAATAAGATTCTTATTTAAATTTTGCTTAATTTCGACTATATTTTGCATTTTGGTATTTTACTGTCTGCGCTACTAACGCACTTATCCGTTACGCATATCTTTGGCTGAGAAAACAAAGTAAATTTTTCTATTTTGCCAAGCGATTTTTCTTTACAACTGTATGCTCGTTTAACCTCATTACCTCTTATTATAACACTTTGGTA
>Ga0214164_1000559_pt1 | contig 24299 bp, 35 predicted proteins | sample TroBogepilimnion_13_FD_153003 | JGI IMG/M metagenome (GOLD analysis project Ga0214164, IMG submission 153003) | Freshwater microbial communities from Trout Bog Lake, WI - Practice 03JUN2009 epilimnion v4 | ecosystem: Environmental > Aquatic > Freshwater > Lake > Epilimnion/Euphotic zone ...
ACGTTAGTGGCCCGCCGTTTTATATTCACACACACATGTGGTCGCTTGGAAGCTCGAACGATTTAAACCATTCGACAGTTTCCCTGTGGCAATGTTCATTGCCGGTATCGTAGATTTCCCACACAAGTTCTGCGACCTTGGCGGTTATATCTGACCAAGTGCCGACTTCATCCAACCATAGAATGGCTTTGATTGTGTTTGGATTATCAATTTGCATGGAGTAAATCCAATCGACCAATGCCTCGACCGACCGAAATGGTTGTTCATCCATCCATGGCTTGCGGTCTTGACCTTTGAACATGATGATACCGAATGATTCCATAGCTTTATCCTCCGATTGCGATGATGCCAGCCAAGATAGCTGCTACTGCGATTGTGATAGCCGCCGCCCATAGGGCGATGGCTGTTATTTCGATTAGGGCGACCAATGCCCATGAGACCAATCGTGACATGCTCTCTCCATTGCTTTGACCGACCGACCGACCGATATGACAGTTTGGCACACGACCGACTTATAGTCAAGTGACCGACCGACCGACAGATAATGCGCCGCGACTGATTATCCGATCGGCGCATTTGCACATTTCGCCGGAGGTTGTCGGTCAATATTCGCATGGGAGCAACAACGTGGTGACCGACCGATCTGCCTCGGTGATGATCCACAGCTTCCCTGCGCCGATCAGCTTATAGACCGACATCACGCGCCGGTTGCCTAATCGGATCGCCTCGATATTTAGGTGGGCGTCGTCTTGGCATATATCGCCGAAGTCTCCACAAGCATGGCGACCGACTAGCATAGACGCAAGGTCTATGTCTTTTTCGAGCAGCGACCACGCGCCGGGCGTGGCGACAACTTGACCGATGGGAAAACATGGTGTCATTTGCGCCTCACAAGTTTACGTGACCGAAGCATCATTTCTGTTGTGTAAGCATCCATCTCGGCTAATAGCTTAGCCACATAAGGATCAGTGACCGACCGCTCGCGGTATAGTGGCAAGGTGCGCTGTATATCCTCTACAGCGTGGCGCATATCGGCGACCGACCGACCACGTGCGCGTTGCGTGTAGTACTCAAGAGAGTAGGGGATGGGGTCAATTTTCATGACCGACCCTCTGCGACCGATACCGTGCCCGTGCGACCAGCTAACAGGCGCGCCACTGTCAGCGCGGCCTTGCGTGTTTGGTAGTGACCGATCACGCATCGCCGATCCGCAACTATTGCTTCAATTGACCATCTAACAGCGGATTTATACGCTTGTTTTGTTATTGTATAGGTCATGTTTGCCCCCTCTATATAAACGCCATGGCGCCAAGCGCGCCGACCACGACGAAACACATAATCGTAACAATAGCCTCAAGCAGCTTTAGCATAGCTTTACACTCCATTTTAATCGTCACTATTGGCGCTTATCTAGGGCGCCCGTGGGCGCCCCTGTAAACGTCAATTAAAGTGACTGGCGCCCGCGCCGTGCGCCACAATGGCGATAGATTTAGCCTTGACGGTATTTCCCCCGCAAAGCTTGCAATCGGCGCAAGTGGTCCGCTTGCCAGCCTCTTTTGATGCAGGGCATAATGTCTCTTTTGTCTTGTCAATTTCCGATAGACTTTTGACCACGCGAAACGTGCGAAAAGCTTTTTTCCAAGCTTGTGCCGCTTGCTGGATTGTTTCCACAGAAACCATATAAAGCGCGGGATCAAAAGCTGAGCTTTTGTTGCGTGACTGATGGCTATAGCCTGTATGCGCTTTGGCCTTGGAAAGCAAAGCTAGCCAAACGTAGGCAGGAACTGCCGCGCCGTCACCGTAGGTCCCGATCCGCACAAGCGCGCTTTCACCTATTCCGGCGATATCTTGCGCCATAGGATAGAGCCCCTTCTGGTAGGCTTGCCAAACGATTAACGGACCTTGGCCTAATAGGACATAACAAGCGCGATCTTTTGCTTGCTTTGCTTTGGGATCGTCTGTTGCTTGCCCACGCATAGGACACGTGCCGCAAATTGATTTGTCTAGGCCAAGCTTACTAGCCAAGCGCGGATCTGTATCAGAACGCAGAATATAGGTCTGTAGCATTTTGCCTGTCTTTTTGTTTCGATTGCTTTCCACTGCAATCGCCACAATAGGCGCGCCATCAATTAGGCTTGGACCTTGATATATGATCGCGCTTTTTGATTGCTTAGCCATTAGGTCAATCTCCGGTTTAGGATATGCCTATCTAACATGCTAAAATGACAGATTGCTAATCGTTATTTCCAATAGCTTTTTGCGGGATCATTGGAACAATCAATTAGACTGTCAATATGACATGCAGTAAGTTATTTACATAAGCAATAGAGAGAGACTGAATTATGGCAATAAGACAAGTAAAGACTGTAGCGCGCAAGGCAACTGCTGCAATGAGAAGCGCGCCTTTTGGCCTAGGATTCCGTGAAGCGCGCAAAGGAAAACCGCTCAACTATGACGCTTTCCCACGTGATACTAACGCGCAATGGCAATATGAGCGTGGGCGATTATTTGCTCATATATTTGCGGGAAAGCTTAAGGTTAACAATAAGCTAAGCTGCTATGCAATTGAAGCGTTTTATGACGCAATGCGCCTCAAACTTATCTTCTAACTTGGAAAGGAAAAAAACAATGGAAACTGTCACCGCAACACAATCTAGGCCTTTGCATGTTATCGCACGAGAGATCAGGCGAGACTGGAAAAACGTAACCTATGCTGCAAAGCCCTATCTTGAGGCTATGGCTACGCTAAACGATATTAAAGAGCCGTTTCATTATGATAGCGGGAAAAGTGTAGTGCTCTACTTTTTGAGCAATGCAGCCTCTTGGCGGGGCGATACCGCAAAGCGCGTAAAGGCTGAATTAAAAGCAATGTGCAAGGGGGCTTAGCCATGACAATAACAGTTGAGATTAAGACGGTCTACGGGAATAAGACGGTCTATCCTGTATGCGATAAAGCTTTCGCATTGTGCGCGTTAACGGGAAATAGAACGCTAACGCCGGACGCAATCGATTTAATCAAGAAACTAGGTTATGCGATTAAGGTAAAAGCGCCGGAATTGTAAAACAAGAAAAGCCCCGGTCTAAGCCGGGGCTTCATTGCTTTGCTTGTGTTTGCGTTAAATCGAAAAGCCGTTAATGCGAAGAAAAGCAATTTCCTCTTGTGTGGCCATACAAACGGCCATCATGTGCTTGTTAAGGTAAGCTTGAAGCTTGCAGCGATTGCTAGAGGAAGGAAGCTTGCGAAATTGAGCGATTAGCTTGGCCATTGGATTAATCCCGTGTTTGATTGCTTACAGTCTTTTTTTAGCAAAGCGCGCTTGATCTGTCAATATGACAGTGTGCAAAAAACGGAAAATATTTTTGAAGCTTTGTGATAAGCACGAATCGTGCTATCTTAAATCATTGGATTAATTAGGGATTAAGGCGATAGCAATGGCGGGAAGCCCGAAAAAGCGCGCGCGCAATGAGGCCCTAGGGCTTGGTAAGCTTTCTGATTTCAAGATAACGCCACCAGGAATTGAGCCCCCCACAAGAGAAGCTTGGAACGGCGCAGCAAAGGAAATAGGCGACAAGCGCGAAATAGCCTTGCTAAATGAGGCAAAGGCTAACATCGGGCGCCCTAGCGTCTTTTCTAAAGAGAAAGCAGAAAGCCTAATAGAGCTTGTAGCAGGGGGCTTGCCATTGTCGCGAGCTTGTAAGCTGGTGGGGATCAATCGAAAAACAATCAATAATTGGATTTATGGGGAAACGGGAAATGGGGATTTCTTAGCTTTTAGAGAAAACCTTGCCCGTGCGCGTGAGGATGGTGGGGAATCTTTAGCGGGAGAAGCTCTAAGAGTTGCGCGTGAAACCTACGAGAAAGCGGAAGTCACAAGCGCGCAAGTGCAAAGCGCGACTCTCTATACTAACGTGTTGAAATGGTACGCTGGCACGCTCAACACTTCGTTTAATCCCAATGCTATCAAGCACTTAGAGATAACTGGGGCTAATGGCGCGCCACTAAACGCGCCTGTTGTAATAGATGCGCGATCGTTGCCTGATGATCAAAGAGAGGCAGTAAGGCAAGCCTTGCTTGCCATGCGGGGCGACAGCGCGAAAACCATTGACGGCTAAAAAATCGGGAGGGGTGACATGGTTGGAGGGTCCCGCCAGACCGACCACCGACACCCCGCCTATTGGATATGAGTCCCAGGCTTAAGCCTGAACCCCTCACCTCAACATACGGCCCACAAAAACTAAACTATACGCTTGACTATTCTCAAAATAGGATCAATATAGGCGCAGTCTCAATATAGGATCACTAACAGCTATAGGGGTATATAGGGGTATGGTTATAGAAGTACGGGATATATTGCCTAAGAAGGCTATGGGTAATGGGGCCCCCGGAAAAGTACCTGGAAAAGTTTTTGGTTCTATGGGTCTTTCTAATGGGTCCCCTGTAGGGGTAGGGGGCAATACCCAGGCTGCTACGGCTGGCCAGCCATTGGGTGGGTATATAGGGCGACCTAGGTTGGAGGAGGTGCCGTATACCTTTGAGGCAACTAAGCCTTGGGAAACTGGTAAAGTTAAGATGTCTAGGGCAACTTGGTATCGGCGTCGGCGTGAGGCATTGGCCAATAAGAAGCCTTAAGTGTTTGTAATTTAACATGAATAGGGAAAGCCAGCAATGATAGAATATGCAAAACGGCAATCTTAAAATTTGGCAGAATGACATACGCATTCGGGGTTAGTTCAGCGGTAGAACAACGGGTTTTGAGTCCGTGTGCCGGTGGTTCGAATCCATCACCCCGAACCAATGTAAAAAATTGCATAAAATTGGCAAAACGCCAGAGGTAAGGTACTTAAGTACAAATTAGCCAGCAGATGGATTTATTGTACTGACAGAAACTTGGTTGCTCCAAAGCCCTCAAGCGCCGGATCCTTTCAAATGAACACGTCGACAATTAGCAGCCTGATGAAAAAAATCTTATCTTATCCTGCATACAACAAAGACTTGGCTTTGTTTTATACGGACAGGTACGAACCGGCTTGGTCGGCTGAGTATTGCAATCCAGCGTCGCATTGCGTCATGCTGGGCGAAGCATCCGGTGATTTTGTTGGATCAGGCAAAACGCCGGAAGAAGCTTTGGAAAATCTGATCAAGACGCTGGATAGCCACAACTGGGACGACCCGTGATTTCATGCCATGTATGTCAAATTATATATTGACATGCTTGGCTGTTTTGGTAGGGTTCATCATCAACAAGGGAAATAGCAATGGAAAAGCCAAAATCAAAACGTGGGTTTGCCAGCATGTCGGCGGAAAAACGCCGTTCTGTAGCTTCTATGGGTGGCAAAGCTTGCCCAAAAGAAAAGCGCCAATTTTTTGTTAATCGAGAACTTGCCCGGCTGGCTGGCCAAAAAGGTAAAAGATTGAAAAAAGCAACTCAAACAAAGGAACATGACAATGTTGCCTAAAGACAAAATGCTTATTGAAGTTGAAATTTCGTTTAATGAATTTGTATCCGCAATTATAAAAGAATTTGGATCAAAGTTGCCGCAAGCTTTGCGTGATCAATTTATAATTGCGTCAACTATTGATGACGAAAATTTAAATAATCTAAAAAAAACAATTAGGCGCACAGAGAAATGGCTTTGGAATTACCAATACGGAGGTATGGGATTTATATCAGAGCAAATTGTCGAATCACGAAAAGCAATAGAACAACTGGTGTTTATCTTGCACATTGGGCAAGCTTATCCTGGAAAAGCTGCGGCACAAGCTATAAAATTACGCCCTAAACTTGTGCTTGAAAAAAAACCTAAGAAAATTTCGAGGGATCAAGATGCAAACGCTTGAAGAAATGCACCAACATTACAAAGCTGTTAGGAATCGGCTAAGATACGCGCCCCCAAAAAAAACCGTGGTAATTGCTTTTGTACCTCAACCCGAACCTCAACCCGAACTTCAACAAGAATTGCCAAAAATTAAATGTTCAATTGAAATTTTATTGCCGCTAAGCCCAGCGCAATGCATTTTGCAAGAAGTAGTGCTAAAGCATGGCATTACAATCGAAGAAATTAAATGCCATAGCCATAAAAAAATATTTGTAAAAGCTAGACAAGAAGCGGCGTATTTAATGCGAGAAAAATTAAAATTATCCTTGCCAATGATAGGTCGTGTTATTGGTAAACGGGATCATACAACAATTTTACATGCAATTCGAAAATACAAAAAACGGAATCAAATAGAATAGGAAAAATAATGGAAAACGTAGTACGGCTTTATTTGTCTCCTGCTCAAATTTTTGTTGCGGCAGAAGTTGGGAAACTGCGGCAAATTCAAGCAATACAAGAAAATTTTAAAAATAGAATAAAAAACCATAGGGGAACCCCTTGGGAAGCTCATATTGAAGGCGCTATGGGGGAATTAGCTGTATCAAATCATTTTAAAATGCATTGGTCTGGTTTATGCAACCAAGGAGCGCCAGATGTGGGCGATATATATGATATTCGAACCACGGCATACATGAATGGAAGTTTATGGGTTCATGAAGATGATAAAGATGAAAGGTTTATGTGGTTGTTAACGGGTTACGGAGGGTCATACATTTTGCGTGGTGGAATGTATGTACACGAAGCTAAACAAAAACATTGGTGGGGTACAAAAGATACAACTGGTCCTAAAGAAAACAAAAGTTTTGCATTTTGGATCCCGCAAGAGCATCTTTATTTCCCGGAAGGCACGAGGTAATGAGCATGAATGGCCCTTTGGGACAAATTGACGCTTCAAAGTTTGACTTGGAAAAAAGTTTGCAATCCTATGAACGCATGGATTGCGAAAACAGTTTGTATGAGTTTTTCCAAAAAGCTTGGAAGTATATAGATGCTGCGCCTTACACCGATGGCTGGCCCATTGAAGCTGTGGCTGAACATCTACAGGCTGTTGTAGATGGCGATATTAAACGCCTTATTATCAATATTCCTCCTCGTTGCGCTAAATCTACGCTAACATCTGTAGCTTTTCCGGCTTGGGTGTGGACACAACCATGGAATACGCCAACTTCTGGCCCTGGAGTGCAATTGCTTCATGCATCATATGCGTTTTCCTTGGCTCTTCGAGACAGCGTAAAATGCCGTAGGCTTATTGAATCTCCTTGGTATCAAGCTTTGTGGGGAGATAGGTTTAAACTGCAAGGTGATCAAAACACCAAAGGGCGTTTTGCCAACGATCAAAATGGAGAACGATTGATAACCGCCGTGGAAGCTCGTGTAACGGGTGAAGGTGGTAATATTATTGTAATTGACGATCCCAACGCAGCCAATGAAGCATTTTCGGAAGCAGCAATTCACACTACAGTTGAGTGGTGGGACACTACAATGTCTACTCGCTTGAATGATCCCAAGACGGGCGCGTTCATTGTTATTCAACAGCGGCTAGGCGAAGAAGATTTGACCGGGCATATTCTTTCTAAGGAATACTCAAGCTGGACACATTTGTGTTTGCCCATGCGATACGAATGGCAAAGACATAGCTATACCAAAATTGGCTGGCATGATCCCCGTGGCTGTGCGGCAAATGATACTCCTTTGGTGGCAATTACAGATAATGGAGATCGATTGCCCGTAAGCCCCGAAGCTAGACAAGAATTAGAAATCCGCGAAGGTATGCTTATGTGGCCCGAGCGTTTTGCGGAAGCCGAAGTAAACCTTTTGGAAAAACAGCTTGGTCCTTGGTCATCGGCTGGGCAGCTTCAACAGCGCCCAGAGCCTAAAGGCGGCGGTATCATTAAACGAGATTGGTGGCAAACGTGGGAAAACCCGGCGTATCCCCCAATGGATTTGATCATAGCTTCTTTGGATACGGCATATACAACCAAAACGGAAAATGATTTTAGTGCTTTAACAATTTGGGGCGTGTTTACATCTGACGTTGTTGCTCAAGCTAACCGGGTGGCTGGCCGATATGATGGGATTTCCCAATCATATCAACGAACTTTTGCGGAATCACACCCCCGTGTAATGCTTATGTATGCCTTTCAAGAACGCCTTGAGATCCACGAATTGGTTACAAAAGTCGCCAAATGGTGCAAAGATTTAAAAGTAGATACGCTTTTGATTGAAAACAAAGCCGCTGGTCACTCTGTGGCCCAGGAAATCCGCCGATTGTACGGATTTGAACAATTTGGAGTGCAGTTATGCGACCCCAAAGCACAAGATAAGTTAGCTAGACTGTATTCTGTGCAGCATCTGTTTGCCGAAGGGATGATTTATGCACCGATAAAAGCATGGTCCGAAATGGTCATCAGCCAAGTTGGCACGTTCCCCAAGGGAAAACATGACGATTTGGTGGACACGGTTAGCATGGCTTTAAGGCATATGCGAGATATTGGTGTGCTTGTACGTTCTACGGAATGGGCGCAGACCATGGAAGAAAACATGACATTTAAGGGGAACACTGATGTTCCTCTGTATCCCGTGTGAGGATGACATGGAACCAGATAAGTTTATTAGGTTGACCGCCAATTGCGAACAAACTGAAACTGGGCTATGGAGTGTTGAAATTGAAAATGTTGATGACCCCCAAATGAGGGTACACTATACTATCCAAGCAAAAACTGATAGTTTAGCGGTTCAGCACGGGATGAAGCAGTTTACCGATAGCATCAGACGTGGGTCGCCGGACAGTGGTAATGTTAAGGAAATATTGAATGCCACTTACCCCAGGATTGTCTCCTAGCATTCGACAGCCAGATACGTCTGGTTTGGGCGCTCTATTGTCATCGGAAGCGCCTATGGTTGATATAATGGTAGATGAGGCAGGCGTAACGCCTGATGAACCTTCAAAAGAATCAAAAAAAATATTATCAATTGAGCATGAAGATGGTTCTATAACTATTTCTCTAGATGGAAAATCGCTAACCGAAGATGATGCTGACACAAATCCACCTGACTGGTTTGATAACCTTGCTGATCGTCTTCCTGATGGTGAATTAAATCGCATCAGCACGGATCTTTTGCGCGGAGTTGACGACGATCTTGAAAGCCGCAACGAGTGGATGGAAACTCGTGCGCTTGGCATCAAGCTTTTGGGGCTTAAAGTTGAGGTTCCTGGCTTGCAAGGGGCATCTGACGGCGCTCCTGTAGAAGGCATGTCTAAAGTTCGTCATCCATTGTTGTTGGAAGCTGTGTTGCGTTTTCAAGCTAATGCGCGTTCAGAGCTTTTGCCTACCGATGGCCCAGCTAAAATTCGCAATGACGACAATAACTCGACATTAGAAGAAGACCAACTTGCAGATGCGTTTGAAGTTGATCTGAACCATTACCTAACAGCGACAGCAACTGAGTATTATCCTGATACGGATCGTATGCTGTTGATGCTTGGATTTGGCGGCACTGCCTTTAAAAAAGTATATATGTGTCCGCTGCGCAATCGCCCTGTGTCTGAAACGGTTGATGCGAACGATTTGATCGTCAACAACGCCGCAACGGATCTTGAAAACGCAAAAAGGATTACGCATCGTTCTTTTATGCGCCCATCGACGCTTAAAAGATTGCAAATCCTTGGTGTTTATCGCGATATAGATCTTTCAACGCCGCACGAAGCTAAACTTGACAGTGTTCGGCGCGAAAAAAACGATCAGCAAGGTATTTCTTCGCAATCTCGAAACCCAGAAGATCGGGATAGAGAAATATACGAATGTTATTGCGAATTAGATTTGCCTGGATTTGAACATAAATGGAAAGGCAAGCAATCTGGCTTGGAAATTCCATATCGAGTGACAATTGACGTGTCTTCTAAGAAGATTTTGTCGATTGTTCGCAACTATGATGAAGATACAGAACAACTTCCTGTTTCACGTGAAACATTTATTAAATATACATTTGTTCCCGGTATGGGATTTTATGATATTGGCTTAGTTCATATACTTGGCAATACCACAAACGCAATCACGGCTGCTTGGCGTGAAATGCTTGACGCCGGTATGTACGCAAATTTTCCCGGTTTCTTAATGGCGGATACCGGAGCAAGGCAAAATACCAATATTTTCCGTGTTCCTCCCGGTGGCGGCGCGCTGGTAAAGACAAATGGCATGTCAATTAAGGAAGCAATTATGCCGCTTCCTTATAAAGAACCATCTAGTGCGTTGATGTCGCTTGTTAACGACATGGCACAGACTGGAATGCGCATTGGCGGTACATCTGAGCAACAAGTTGGCGAAGGTAAGACGGAAATGCCCGTTGGCACTACGCTTGCAATGATGGATCAAGCTGCAAAAGTTATGAACAGTGTTCATAAAAGGCTTTGCTCGGCACAAGCCAAAGAACTTCAGCTTATTGCCAAGGTGTTTAAAGAAAATCCTGAAGCATTTTGGCAGCGTAACCGCGCTCCGGCTACTCAATGGGATGAAGAAAAGTTTCTTAAGGCGCTTAAAGATTTTGATTTGGTGCCGCAAGCTGATCCTAATACTGCCAGCCATGGCCAGCGGTTGATGAAAATCAGTGGATTGAAGCAGCTTCAGTCTACATCGCCCAACATGTACGATGCGTACAAGGTAGATGCGGCTGCGCTTCAGGCGCTTGGCTGGTCTAACCCGCAGCAATTCATGAAACATCCTGACGACATGAAGAAGCCCTCGCCGCAGGATCAGGCGTTGCAGGCTAAGGCGCAGGCTGAAAAGACAGTTGCTGACGCCCGCATGATGGATAGCCAGACTCGCGCCAAAGAAGGCGATGCAAAAATCAAGCATGAATCACATAGAGAAACCGTAAGCAATGTAAAAACGCAGATGGAACTTTCAAAGGTTCAAATGAAAGATTCCGCTGACAAACAAATTGCTTTGATGGACCAACAGAAGGCTTTGCTTGAGCTTGCCAGGGATATTGCCAAAAATCCTGAAAGCGCAGTGCAGTTGCAGCCTTTGATTCAGCCTGCTGTTGAGCAAATGCAGCGGGATCAAGCTGCTTTAGGAACTCAACCGCCTATGTCGCCTATGCCCCCTAAGCCACCTGGAGCCGCATGATGTCACCGGAAGAAATGCTTGCTCTTTTTACGCCACAGCGTCGCATTAACCCAAATACGGGTGCTGCTGTTCCCAAGCGCGGACCTTCTGGGCGTATGGAAGCAGATTTTGGGGTTCCCGGCGCTGTAGACCCTTATGAAGCTCTTGCGGCAGAAGCAAAGCGCATTTTGGCAGAAAAAGCGCAACAGGCTGGTAGTGCTGCGGCTTATCCATTTACGCCTAATACATGGAATGGCAAGCAGGTAATTAACCCCAACGGCCAGTTTGGCGGGAAAATTATGGAATATTCGCCTACGCAAAAGGCTGCGGCTGGTACGCTTGGCACTGGTATGCTTGTTGGCGCGGGCGTTAGCGCAGATGATTATTTGCATCCTAAAACGGCGTCACCCGCTGCGGCGGCCCCCGCGCCTATTCCGCCATCAAATGTTGATCGGATGCCGCAAGGTTATACGCCGCCGTCATCTTTGCCCAGTTATATGATGGCTGATACTGTTCCGCAGGGATATGTGCCTCCTTTTTCATTAGATAGCAAATTGTTGGCTGATGTGGTCCCGCAAGGATATACGCCTCCTGCTGCGTTAGATATTGGGCAATCTTCTCGTTCTGCGCCTACCACTTCACAACACGCTCCCGCTCGCCCCGCACCAATGCCACCAACTCGTCCTGCTGAATTGGCGCGTGAACAGCCAAGTATTTTGTCGCGGATTTTTTCTGGTCAGGATTACCAGTCTAACAATGAATTAGTGAACAAACCTACGGGTGGTGCGCCGGTTAACTGGGGCAATTCTGACAATGCGGCGGATTTTTTTCGTGCATCCAAGGCTTTGCAGCAAACTCGCCCTGAAATGTTCCAGCAAGGTTCGGATGATAGCGGGCATGCTCGGGGTGGCACGGTTGGCCAGCAAGGTAAAGGCGCTAGTGGTAACAACGCCGCATTGCACAAAGCGTTAGAAATTATTCATCACATGCTAATGCAGAGGCACTGATGCACGATCAGCATATTTCCACTGCTTTGGAGTTAATTCGCCATCATTATGAAGATGGCGGAAAAGCCCCTATGCTTTTGGAAGATCCGGCTGGTTGGTTTGCCCGCAAAGGCCAACAAATTGCGGATTTGCCAAGCAATGCGGCGGAAGCATGGGAAAACTATCGGAACAATCCGGTTGTTACTGCGTTTAGAGAGCAACCGGCTACAATGATACCCGGTGCAGCAAAGATTTTTGGTGGCTGGGCGGCGGAACACCCATTTGCGGCTGCACGAAAAGTTGCTGGCACGTATGCGGATTTTACGGGAAATCCCACAGTTGCGGTTCCTAATGCTTTTTTATCTTCTAGCCCATTAAATGAAGGCGAAGATGAAATAGCTAGGCAAATAGAATATGGTATTCGCCCAGAAAACGACTATCCCGGCAAAGAACGGTATACAATGCCCGATAATTTTGCCCATGGCGGACATGTGGATAGCATAAAATACATAAATCAATTACTTGATCAGCTTGGCATCACGCCGCAGGATGCTTTGGATGTGTTGAAGCGGCATTACGGGGGACGCCCCGAGTAACCTAGCTAGGAGTGGTGCAATGAACGAGATGGCCAAAGCTGCGCGAGCGGCTATGAAGAAGAAAGCCTCTCTTATGGGTGGCAAAGGAGAGCCTCACCAGAAGGTTGATGCTTCTTCTTGGACGCCCCCTGAGATGCTGAATGCTGGTTCCAAAACTGGCATGCGCCCGGTTTCCAAGCGCCAGTATAAAGCTGGCGGCAAGGTTCATGGCAAAGACTGCGGTGAGAATATGGGGCGCAAGCCTCGCAAATCTGGCGGTCGCGCTTTGACTTCTAACAGTTTGATTAATCGTAATGCCAAAGAAGCTAATCAAGAACGCGATGGCGCTAAGCACATTGGCGGCTTGAAGCATGGTGGCAAGGCGCACCGCAAGCATAAGGATATGGGTGGCCCCATGATGGGTGGGATTCCGCCTGTTGGATCCGCTCCCGGCGCTGCCCTGAGCCCCAATTCTGCGCCTAATGCTCCCGGCACAATCCCTGGGTCGCAGGCTAAGTTTATGGCAAACCAGAGCCCTATGGGAAGTATGATTCGGCTGAAGCGCGGCGGCAAAGCTGAAGGTCATCCTGATGTTGCGGAAGACAAGGCGTTGATCCGCAAGATGGTCAAGCCGGAAGCCCGTACTGGCAAGAAGCATGGCGGTTCGCCTGTGGCCAGCGGTGAATACCAGGGTACTCGTCCTACGGGTGGGCGCATTGCTCGCGCCCATGGTGGCAGCGCAAAGGGCAAGAAAACCAACATCAATATTACCATTGATGCTGGTGGCAAGCCTGCTAGTGCTGGTGGCCCCCCGATGGGCGCTCCAATGCCGCCGCCTTCCACACCTATGGCTCCTCCTCCGGGCGCTGGAGCCCCGCCTCCTGGTATGCCCATGGGTGGCCCTCCTCCAATGGGTCCTCCCCAGGGTATGCCGATGGGTGGCCCGCCCGGTATGCCCCCCGGTATGCCCCCTGGCGCTCCTCCCATGATGCGCAAGCGTGGTGGCCGCACTAATGCTGGTTTTCCGGATATGGAATATGGCGGTGGCGGCGGGCTCGGCAGGCTTGAAAAGATTAAAACCTACGGTAAATAGGTTTAACAAAGTTAACGGGTTGTTATGTTATGCGTATAACTCGTTAATGACCGGGCGGTGTCCCCCTACGCCGCCCGGTTTGTTCAAAATCTAGGGGAAGAAAGGAAAATTGGTGTTCACAGCAACTAATCTATTTGAAAAAGAATTCGAAAAAAGAATAAAATCAGAAATCGAACGAGTTACCAAAGAACTCAGTTTTGGTTGGCATGTCGATGACTATCCTTCTTACAAGAAAGTTGTCGGTTATTTAGAAGCACTTCGGTGGGTGGAATCAACCGCACTAGAAGAAGTCGCTGAAATCGTCCACGAACGCACAATATAGGGGAAAAAAATGCCGTACATGGAAATGACTCACGATGTAGATCCTGTCAAGAAAATGCTTGACGAAATTGGTGATCTGTCAAGTTTTGATATTTTAAATAATCATGTGTTGCTTGGCATTTACATTCGCCCGGTAAGAACCAAAGGCGGCATTATGCTGACGGACAATTACAGAGACGAAGACAAGTGGCAGGGAAAGGTTGGCTTGGTTCTTAAGAAAGGGCCTACTGCTTTTATCGACAAAACTGGTGAATGGTTTGATGGAATCACCATTAACGAACATGACTGGCTTGTTACTCGCCCATCTGATGGGTTTCTCATCACGATTAGAAATGTATTTTGTAAGCTTGTTGTAGATACAAGCACCAAAATGCGTATTTCTCGTCCTGATGAAATTTGGTGAAAGGTAAACTATGGTTGAGAAAAAGGAAGACGCAAACGATCTTGGCGTTGTTGCGGATGACCCTATAAAGTCAAATGCAAACAATTCTTTGGAAGTTGTTGAAAAGGTTGAAGAAAAAGAACCTGATGTAGACGACCTACGCAAAGAATTGGAGGATTACAAGAAACGCCTTGAACACCAGGCGCAGGCTAGGTTTGAAGCCGAACGTCAGGCGCAGCAAGCTATGCAGCGTTCTGTGCAGGCTACCAATGACAAGTATGATAGCGAATATCATCTTGTCGCCAGTGCTCTTGAAACGACAAAAAATCAAGCTTCAATGCTAAAGGCTCAGCAAGCTGAAGCTATGTCTGTTGGTGATTACCAGCGAGCAGCAGAGCTTAATGAGGCTCTCAACCGTAATGTGCTAGACCATGACAGGCTGGCCAGCGGTTTGGAGCGCATGAAAACTCAGCCTCGCCCGCAATATAATCCCCAGCAGGCTCAGTTAGACAATCAAATGGAAGTAGCTAATCCTTTGGATGAGCTAATCCATGTAGTAGCAAAAACGTCACCACGTTCTGCTGCTTGGTTGGAAACAAACCGTAACAAAATTACGGACCCCAGAACACTGAACAAGATCCGCCGCGCACATGAAGATGCGGTGGATGATGGTTTGGTGGTCGATACTGACGATTATTTCCGGTATGTGGAAAATCGGGTGGGGTTTTTTCGTGGTTCTGAGCCATTGGGGGAAGATCCGTTTTCTAGCGCGGCGTCTTCCACTACGCGACGTTCTGCACCTCCTGCTGCTCCCGTGTCTAGGTCTGGTTCTCCGGGGCAAAGTCGCCCTGGCAGGATTACTTTGACGCCGGAACAGAAGGAAGCTGCTGAATTCAGCAAAATGACCTACGAAGAATACTTTGAGCGTATGGTCGAAGAGAAAAAGAGGAGCAAGTAACCATGTCTGATCAAGAATTTCCCCCTGCGGCCCGCCGCCGTGGTCGTCCTCCTGGATTTTCTGTGGAAGAAAATTCGTCAATGGACCAGTTTGAGCCGGTTTCTGAGCGCCCGCCGCTTCGAGAACCTGTTGAAGAAGATTCCCGCGCCCGCGCTCGCAAACACATGGACGAAATTCGGCGTTCTGGCGCTGAAGAAGCCGAAGGCATTGACCGTTTTTGGGCTCCGCAGGCTCCAGAATACTTCGAGTATGAGTGGAAGATGAAATCCGTCATGCAGAAGGAAGATGCGCCGTACCAGATTCGGATGCGTCATGCTGGATGGAAGTTTGTCCCGCTTTCTCGGCACCCTGAGATGTCTCCTGCGGGCGAATCTGACATTATTGAGCGTGATGGGATGGTCCTGATGGAGCGCCCCAAGGAATATAATGATGAAGTTCGCGCTCGGGAACGCCAGAAGGCTAGGGATCAGGTTCGCGTCAAGCAGGCTCAGCTTGGTGGTACGCCAGATGGCCAACTTGACCGTGTAAAGCCTAAGATTGGTACATCTTACGAGCCTCTCAGGATCCCTGAATAAAAAAGTTTTGGGAAAACAGCAAGAAGGGCGGCTTAAGTTAAGCCGCTCTTTACATTTAATTTGAATCGTGTATTTTAAATTTAGGTCTTAGCACCTACTCCCCCCAGGGAGGGAGTTTTCACTACTATCGGTCGTTGATTCGCCCCGGTGTGCGATGATTGACCTTCCTGTAAAAAGGAGGATCCGTCATGGCGAACACCAATGCGCCTTACGGTTTCCGTCAGTACAGTGGACTTGGTTCTGCTCCCACATACGAGCAGGCTACCACCCAGATTGCATCTGCTAATACTACCGCCATCTATTTTGGCGACCCTGTTGTCCAGCTTAATACTGGCTACATTACTCAGGCTTCGAGCAATTCGACGGCTGTGGCTGGCATCTTTGCTGGTTGCAAGTATCTGTCTACTTCTCAGAAGCGCACTGTCTGGTCCAACTATTGGCCCGGCTCTGACGCTAACGGCGACGTGACTGCTTACGTTATCACTGACCCGAATGCTCAGTTTATCGTTCAGACGGCTAATGCCTCGACGACTGCGACTGCTGTTGGTCTTGCCAACGTCGGCAACAACATCGGGTTTGCTATCGGCACTGGAAACTCGGCTAATGGAATTTCTGGCGCTTATGCTGACCAGAACACCATTAACACGACTTCTACGCTTCCTTTCCGCATCATTGCGTTGGCAAACTATACTCCGGGTGGCGTAAGCCCGCTGGTTTCCATCAATGGCAATGACAACACATCCGCCTACAATTCGATTATCGTGACGTTCAACAACGCTACGACTAAATCGTTGACCGGCATTTAAGGAGTAGGGAACAATGGCTGTCAATCTCTCGGCTATTAAGGATCTGCTCCTGCCTGGCCTTCGTGGTATCGAAGGCAAGTACGAGATGATCCCGAGTCAGTACGACAAGATCTTCACCAAGCACGATTCGAAGATGGCTCTCGAACGTACTGCTGAAATGCGCTTCCTTGGGTATGCGCAGCTTAAGCAGGAAGGCGGGCAGACTGCTTTTGATAACGGCGCTGGTGAGCGTTACGTCTACAATCAGGAACACACTGAAATTGGTCTTGGTTATTCAATCACCCGCAAGGCGATTGACGATAACTTGTACAAGACTCAGTTTCATCCTTCCAATCTGGGCCTCATTGACTCGTTCCAGCAGACGAAGGAGATCTACGGCGCGTCGATCCTGAACAACGCTACCATCTACAACAATGCTGTTGGCGGTGACGGTGTTGCGCTTTGCTCGGCTTCGCATCCGATTGACGGTGGTACGGTCGCCAATACTCCTGCCATTCAGGTTGATCTCAATGAGGCGACCCTGCTGAATGCGATGATTTCTATCCGCACGAACTTCAAGGATCAGGCGGGTCTGAAGGTCTTCGCTCGTGGCCGTAAGTTGATCGTTCCTCCGCAGCTTGAGCCTGTCGCCATCCGCCTGACGAAGACGGAACTGCGTCCCGGCACTGCCGACAACGACGTCAACGCCATCCTCACCACGGCAGGCGGGCTCTCCGAAGGCTATATGGTGAACGATTTCTTGACTTCATCGTATGCTTGGTTCTTGCTGACCAACATCGACGGTTTGTCGTATATGGAACGAGTGAAGTTTGAAACCGACATGCAGGTCGATTTTGTGACTGATAACCTTCTGGTTAAGGGTTACGAGCGTTACAGCTTCGGTTACTACAACTGGCGTTCGATTTACGGCAATTTCCCCACCTCGTAACCGCAGGAGAAGGCACAATGGCTAATACAGCTTTCTCCGGGCCGTTGATGGTGTTCGGTCAGAACCCATCACAGCCTTCGGATTACAACCCTGATATTGGCGGCATGTCCATGTTCAATGGCGCTGCCGGTATCATGGACCCGCGCGGGTACTACACTTATCTTCCGGGTGAAAGTCAGGCGGCTTACGATTACGGATGGCTTGGGTTTGACAACATCACGACGATCAACGCAGTGCCTTATACCAAGGCTGCTGGCGCCATCGTCGCGTCTGCTAATGCTACTGCCGCAACTTTGACGCTTGTTTCGGCGGGTTCCGCCACGACCGGCGTCAATGTTACTACTACTATGACCCGTGGCGATACGGGTGCGGTGGACGCTGGTCCGCTGGTTGTTCTTGATGGCTATACCTCTGTAACTGCTTCGTTCTCTAATGGCGTGATGACTATCACTGCCAATAGCGCGATGCCGGTTGCTCCGGGCATGGTTGTCGTTTCAACCTCTGGCACCGTTTCGCAGGGAACTGCTGCCGGTACTCAGGTTGTAAACCAGCTCACGGGCGGCACGGGTGGTCAGGGCGTTGCTGGTACTTACCAGACCAACGGCAATCTGACGGCTACTTCTGGAACGGTGGTTCTCGCTATCTCAACTCCCAGTCAGTGCATTGTTCTTAACAATGCGCAGACTCCCAGCGATGTCGCTTGGAATGCTATGACCCTGTACGGTCGCGCGGTTGCGGTTACTGCCGCTTCTGGCGCTACTGCTACTACGGCCACGGTAAACGGCTATGACAGCTACGGTTTCCCGATGACGGAAGCCATTACTATCACTGCCGGTTCGCAGGTATCTGGTAAGAAGGCGTTTAAGTACATCAAGTCTGTCGTTCTTAATGCGGCGGATGCGACCCATGCTTATTCGGTCGATACTACCGATGTCTTCGGGCTTCCGATCCGCTCGGACAGCTTCGGCGATGTGCTTGTCAACTACGCTTCGTCGTTGACCGGCGTTACGCTGATTACTGCTGCCACCACCTACGTCGCCAGTGACCGCACTACGGCTACTTCGACAACGGGCGATGTTCGCGGCACTTATGGTGCCTTCACGTCCTCTACGGGCGCGAACAAGTTGATCATTCGCCAGTCACCGCAGGCATACATGACCACTACGACTAATCCGGGTCTGTATGGCGTCACTCAGTACTCTGGCTTCTAAGGAGTAGACCATGAAGGGTCATAAGGAACATCATCACCGCAAGCATCATGCTAAGGGCGGTTCCGCGCACGAGGACACTGGCACTGAAAAGGGCCATTGGGAAGAGTCTGCTGAAACCGGCACGGATGAAGCGGATCAGGATCTCAAGCGCAAAAACATGGATTACACCGGGCACAGCAATGTGACAGGTGAGGCCGAAAAGCGTAAGCGTGGCGGTCGCACCGCTCGCAAGCATGGCGGTCATGTCCATCACGAGGCTGGCAAGCACATGGCTCACGCCAAGCATCTTGGCAATGTCCATGGCGAGCATGGCGGTCATCATGCGGGCCGTAAGCCCCGCAAGGCTGGCGGTCGCGCTGGTGCAGACATGCATCCTTTCTCGTCTGCCATGCATGGTTCGCTTCCCAAGGGCCGCAAGGTCGAGAAGATGAGTATGGGCAGCGATAAGGAATAATCCTTTCGCAGTGATTTAAAGGCGGGGGCTACGGCCCCCGTTTTACCATGGGGGAACTAATGGCTGGCGCTTGGACACGTTCAGAAGGCAAATCTCCATCTGGCGGGCTTAATGAAAAAGGTCGCGCTTCTCTTCGTGCTGAAGGGCATGATATTAAGCGCCCACAGCCAGAAGGCGGATCCCGCAAGGACAATTTCCGTGCTAGAATGTGTGGGATGAAGGAAAAGCTGACTTCTGCGAAGACGGCTCATGATCCCAACAGCCGAATTAACTTGGCTTTGAAGAAGTGGAACGTCAAATGCTGAAAGAGCGTCCGTTTTGGGAAAAGGAAGCCCCGAAAGATGCTCGCGTGAAGCATTTGGACAAAAGCCAAAAGAAATCTGCTAAAGCAATGGCTCGGGCGGCTGGTCGGCCTTATCCAAATCTTGTTGATAATGCCGCCGCCGCTCGTGCAGGCAAGAGGAGTTAATAATGACTACGTTCAACTCAACTGGCGCAGTTTCGCAGTCAATTACTCGTGTCGGGCGTTATGAGCCTTTTGAGCTTCAAGTTTCACGCAGTCAGATCACTTGGCATACCCCCACAAACATTTTTGGATATGGCACAACTCCCTCTACGGCTGGCTTGTTTCGTACAGTTTGGGAGAATATGACAACGACTGACTATGTGTTTCCTACGTCTGCAACCACCATGACATTGACTGGCGGAAGTGGCGATACAGCTACCATCACGATTGTTGGTTTGGACGCCAATTATAATGTTTTGACCGAAAATCTTGTCCTTAATGGCGCGACAGGCGTTACGACTGGTAATTCTTATTTCCGCATCAACAGCATGTATGTTGCGGCAGGGAGCGCCACAAACCCAGCTAATACGGTGACGCTGACTAATGGTGGCGTGACATATGCACAAATTAACACCGCAACCATAAATGGCGTCACAAGTAGCATCGGAACATCGCAGATGGCGGTTTATACGGTGCCTGCGGGAAATACATTTTACGGATACCGTTACGGCGCATATTCGTCATTCAATGGAAATAGCGCAAACTATACCACTTATCGTTCCATCACCAATTTATCATCTGGTGTGCAGCGTGTTATTGTTCAAACGCCATTCAACACTTCATATGAAGTGCAGCGCCATTTTCCATTTGGATACGCTGCGGGAACGGATTTGCGGTTTCAAATTGCGCCCAGTGCAGCCGTTGCTGCTGTTGTTAGCGTCAACATTGGTGGAGTACTTGTGGCCAACGATGGCACATTGTGAGGATTAGATGACCACGAGCAATACATACAATTACAACCCGTCTTTAGGCGAGCTTGTTTTGTATGCCTTTAACTTGATTGGCATTCGCAATACTGCATTGCTTCAGGAACATATGGAAGCCGCCAAAATGGCGGCAAACTTGTTGTTGGGGCGTTGGTCATCACAGGGTGTAAATTTGTGGTCTGTGGATCTTCAGACGATCCCATTGGTGCAGGGCACATCAACATATTCAGTGCCATCTAACACAATCGTTATGTTAGATGCTTATGTGGTTGTAACCAATGGCGGGTACACTACAAATCGACTAATTTTGCCAATTAGTCGTACAGAATATGCGTCTTATCCTAACCCTAATCAGCAAGGTTTCCCAACAACCTATTGGTTTGATAGGCTTTTGTCGCCAACGGTGACATTGTGGCCCGTGCCGGATGGCAATGAAACTTCGTTTAACTATTACCGTGTGCGTCAATTGCAGGATGCTGCCTTGGCCAGCGGTACGCAGGTAGAAGTTCCATATTATTTCTTAGAAGCTTTTGCGTATGGTTTGGCTGTACGATTGGCTATGATTTTTGCCCCTGAAAGGGTAGGATTGCTTAAACCTATTGCTGATGAATCTTATCAGATTGCAGCAAGTCAAAACGTAGAAACCGCGCAACAGTACATAAGCCCGACAATTAGTTCTTATTTTCGCGCATAGGAGGCGTAAATGGCATACGCTTCTCAAGCTGGCAGAGCCAGAACTAGCGCAAAATCTCCGCAAGCACATGCAATTTGTGATAGATGCGGATTCCGGTACAATTTTGTTAACTTAAAATGGCAATTTGATTGGCGTGGTGCATCTTTGCAAAACCTTAAATTATTGGTTTGCAATACGTGCTATGATGCGCCTCAAGAACAACTGCGCGCTATCATTGTTCCAGCAGATCCGACGCCGATTGTGCAAGCGCGTCCAGAAAATTATGCTTTAGATTCAACAGATTACGTAACAACGTCTGCGCCAACAGTTTATGATTCTAGAACGGGCATTCCAATTCCATCATCTACTAATATAGTTACTCAAACAGGTGATAATGTTACTACGCAGCCTGTTGGCAAGCCATTGGGTTTGGCTCAAGGCGCTGTAATGCCTGTTCAAGAAGGAGTTACATATGGAACTCAGCTTTTCCCATTATCTGTGTATTCTTTTGGAACTCCAGAAATAACAATTACTTTTTCGTCCAATCATGGTTTGTCTACCAATGACCAAATTTCTGTTTTGGGGTTGAGCAACAATTTAGCCAATGGATTTTTCTCAATCACGTTTAAAACAAACACCTCCTTCACCTACCAGGCAAATACTGCTATACCATCAGGGTCTCTTTTGCAGGGGACAACTAAAATAATCACGGCTATAGCGGGTACGCCGTGGAATTATAGCCAGATTGTCCAGACGGGGCCATAAACATGTCCAACATCACTATCCCCGGCTTGCCAGCGGCAATATCTTTAAATGGAACAGAAGAATATTTGGCTGTTCAATCGGGTTCTTCTGTTTATGTAACGACTTCGCAAATCGCCAGCTACATCAACATCAATTACCCGGCACCGGGCGTTTCCCGTATTTCGACTTCAGGGCCAATAACTGGCGGGCCGATTACATCTACTGGCACAATTGCACTTCAAACTGCTGGCGTAACAAATGCTTATTTAGCAACTATGACTGCTGGCACTATAAAAGCCAATGTCACAGGTGGACCTGCTACGCCTACAGATGCAACGCCTAGTTCTATTTTAGATCTTTTTGGTTCTACGCAAGGCATGACATTATATCGTGGTGCAAGCGGCTGGGCTGCTTTGGCTGGCAGTGGAACCAATACACTTTTGAGCCTTAGCGGATCCACGTCTAATCCGGCTTGGCAAACGCTTTCTTATATGATCGACAATGCTATTAACAGTGCGTCCGCGCAAGGCACTATTCTTTATCGTGGGGCATCTACGTGGTCTTCACTAGCTCCGGGTACAAATAATCAATTTTTGCAGACAAAAGGGTCTAGCGCCAATCCGCAGTGGTCTACTGCGGTTACAAGTGTAGATGTTAGCGGCGGAACAACAGGTCTTACAACTAGCGGAGGTCCAGTCACATCAACTGGAACTATTACATTAGCAGGTACGCTTGCCATTGCTAACGGCGGAACTGGACAAACAACTGCTTCCGCTGCATTTAACGCATTGTCGCCAATAACATCAACGGGCGATTTGATCCTTGGCAATGGCACAAATAGCGCCACGCGCCTTGGAATTGGGTCAAATACATATGTTCTAACTTCCAATGGAACAACGGCATCTTGGCAGCCAGCCACTGGTGGTGGTTCAGGAACTGTAGCTTCCGGGACAGCGGGCCAGCTTACATACTATAGCTCAACTGGCACCACGGTATCCGGCAACGCCGACGCCACCATCAGCGGCGGCGCTCTGACACTTGGTGTTGCGGGTACAACAGCGGGCAGCACTGTATTTTCTGGAAGCACTTCCGGTGCAGTGACGGTGAAGTCTGCCGCTGCGGCTGGCACTTGGACTATGACCCTGCCAACAACGGCGGGCACCAATGGATATGTGCTTTCTACAGATGGGACCGGCATTACAAGCTGGGTCGCCACGTCTGGCGGTGGTGGCACCGTTACAAGCGTCAATGTCAGTGGCGGCACAACGGGTTTGACAACCAGTGGCGGCCCAGTTACGGGGTCAGGCACTATTACTTTGGCGGGCACTCTAGCTATCGCCAATGGAGGTACGGGGCAAACAACAGCTTCTGCCGGATTTAATGCTCTGTCACCAATCACCACAACTGGCGATTTAATTATTGGCAACGGCACGAATAGCGCCGCGCGGCTTGCCATCGGCACCAATGGATATGTGCTGACATCCAATGGAACCACGGCTTCATGGGCCGCATCAACTGGCGGCGTGACTTCGTTCTCTGCGGGAACGACAGGGCTTACGCCTAGCACGGGGACAACTGGTGCTATTACCCTAGCCGGAACCCTTGGGGTTGCTAATGGTGGAACAGGCGCTACAACCCTAACTGGTTACGTTAAGGGAAGCGGAACAAGCGCATTAACGGCATCTTCTACCATTCCGAACACGGATATTTCCGGTTTGGGAACCATGTCGGTGCAGTCTGCTACGTCTGTCGCTATCACTGGCGGCACGATCAATGGGACAAGCGTTGGGGCAACAACCCCAAGCACAGGCGCATTTACTTCAGTCTCAGCCAACCTGACAATTACTGGGTCATTATCTGCCGGTGCTTATTCCTACGGATCGCTTTCTTACAGCGATACTGGAATTTTTGCATCATATAATACCAACACCAATAGCTACGCCCAAATAATTTTGGCTAATGGCAGTGCTGGCACTGCTGCTTCGACTGACTTTATTGTTGGCAACAACAATACAACCGCCACAACATATTTTGGCGATTTCGGGATGAATAGTTCTGCATTTAGCGGAACTGGTTCCTTAAATGCGCCTAATGCAGTTTTCTTAGCGTCCACGTCTGCCGATTTGGCTATTGGTACGAACACTGCAAATGCCATTCATTTTGTAGTTAATGGCGGTTCTACCGATGCCATGACGATCAACTCGTCAGGGGCAATTAGCGTCGGAACATGGAATGGTACGGCTATTGGGGCTGCTTACGGTGGCACCGGCGTGGCGAACAATGCCGCCAGCACACTGACGATCAGCGGAGCTTACGCCACGACCCTGACGGTCAGCGGC
>Ga0214164_1000564_pt1 | contig 24150 bp, 19 predicted proteins | sample TroBogepilimnion_13_FD_153003 | JGI IMG/M metagenome (GOLD analysis project Ga0214164, IMG submission 153003) | Freshwater microbial communities from Trout Bog Lake, WI - Practice 03JUN2009 epilimnion v4 | ecosystem: Environmental > Aquatic > Freshwater > Lake > Epilimnion/Euphotic zone ...
GGGGGACAATCTACGGTTGCTATTCGTTCGCCCAGTCACCCATTAGCACAGGAGTTATTAGCAGCCTTTGGTGAGGCGTTAGTGGCCCCCTCGGCTAATCGTTTTGGTAAAGTTTCACCAACCCGAGCTGCCGATGTATACGCAGAGTTTGGCAATGAAAATGAAATCTTAGTCCTAGATGGCGGCGATTGTGAGTTTGGTATTGAATCTACCATTATTGATTTGACCACTAGTGACGGAATACGCCTATTAAGGCCTGGCATGATTACGCCATCATCAATCTATGCCAAAACGGGTCTACATATAGATACCTTTACGTCCTCAGAACAGGAAGCTGTGAGTCCGCGTGTATCAGGTAGTTTTAAGGCGCATTACGCACCCAATACACCTTTACAGCTTTATCAAACTGATAAATTGAATACCAGTCTCCATGAGCTTGATACACAAATTGCAAAACAAAATCACGTGCGTAAACTACGAATAGGGCTAGGCGTTTGGGAGTCGACTACAGGCTTTCCCATTGTGCCCCCCAATATCGCTCTAAGCTGTATTCAACTCGAAATATTGCCCTTGCCAAGCGATCATGTGGGTTTTGCCAATAGCCTATATCGAACCTTGCGTGATTTAGACCTGCAGAAGTACGATATTATTTTATTGCCGGAACCGCCAACCGGCGAGGTTTGGGACGGTGCTCGTGATCGACTTCAGCGCGCTGCTTTTGGGTCTGGACCATCCTCGGCCAACCAAGCTAGCAATTGATCATGTGCTTCTTGGCCGAGATAGGCATTGCGGTGATTAATAAAAGAACTGACGGCATACAGTTTCCCCGATTTACTCAATACATAACCTGCAATCGCTTTAACATCAACTAAGCTCCCAGTTTTAATACGAATTTCGGGTCGAATTTTCAACTGGAGCCAGCCCCGTATTTTATTTAACAGGCGATTTCTCATCGTGCCATCATTACCTGCCATTGGTAAACTTTTATAAAATAATTCACCGTTGGGCAAAGTTCGTGCGACTATAAGTAAATCGTTCATATGCATTGCGGATATTGATTCGATGCGGGATAAGCCAGAGCCATTTTCTAATACCAATTCAGGGAATTGTAGTCCTTGGCTCTGCAGCCACCCTTGAATGACTTTTTCAGAGTTCAATACAGTGGCTGGTTTACCCAGTTGATCCAATGCAAGAGTGAGAAAAACTTGCCGTGCCATGACATTGTTTGAATATTTATTGATATCAAACAGCGCATCAACGAGGCTGCTACCTTCATATTGCACAAGCGGCTTAAATCCACTTGGTACTAGACCAGATTTCCCTTGCGGCGGTTTAAGCCATTCACCACCAGCCAATTGCCAGGCTGCAGTAAAGCCGAGAGTAAGAAATGTATTGGGATCAAAAGCAACCACGTTATAGAGTGCTTTTTGACAGTCTCTAGGAAATGAGCCTGAAAAAGTTGCTTGCCACTCCGTGGGGTTAGTCGCAGATCTTGCAGGCGGTGATTCGGGACTAATTTCAAAGTTCAGGTCTTTCCGCCAATCCTCGCAAAGCCCGGCCTGAAGATTTACCTGATTAACAATCTTGAGGCGTGCCAATTCAGGGGAATAACTTATTTCTGAAGTCTGTTCTGCCTTATTTGCGCTCAGTTCAAACGACAGAGTACGAAAGGCATAGAGCAATGGGTCGGGCTGAACATTATAGGAACGCAATGCCTCACCATCAATTAAATTACTAGCAAGTAAATCCTGATCATAGGCACTGCGGTCAAAAATTAAATTACCGTCTATTTTTTGGATTCCTAAAGCCCGCAAATTTTTAATTAACTTTGCCAACGATTCGGGAGTGAGCTTAGGATCACCCGTACCCTGTAAATATAAATCCCCTTTCAAAATACCATTACGAATAAAGCCATCGGTATAAACCAATGTTTGCCAGCGATAATTTGGCCCAAGCACATCAAGCGCCGTTAATGTCGTCAAAATTTTCATGGTTGAGGCAGGATTCATACCGATATCACCGCGCCAATTGACTAACGAATGTATAACCAGCGGTGCTTTAGTGCCTTGTTTCTGATTGGTAGAGATTTCACTGACTGCAATACTGATGGCGCTTGACGGTAACTGATTTTTTTCTAAAGCCAGCAATACTGCTTTAGGAATAAATTGAATAGACTCTTGTTTAAAATTCGAGGGCGGAGGTGTATTCTCGGCGGCCCAAGAATTGTTGCAGAGCAAAATAATTACAGTAAGTAGAAACACTAGTAAAAATAAAGCTAAATTACCCCAGTGCCTTAACAGCTGTTTTGGAGGGGAGCGAAGGGCGTGGTTTATTGGCACAAGCAGGGGGAAAATAAAAAAAATGAACAAATTTACCGTATTCGGGCAAATTATTTGATAGCATAAACCTCAGCGGCACAGGCATAGAGAATTCTAGGCAAAAAGATCAGGCTCGTTGGCCTGCAAATAGTGAATTCGTTTTATATTCGAGGAGATAGCATGACTAAATCAGATTTAATTGATGCAATAGCAGAAGGCGCCGATCTTAGTAAAGCAAAAGCGGATGAGGCATTAAATATTGCCTTAGAAACGATTAAGAAGGCAATTATGAAAGGCGATGCTGTGCAACTGGTTGGCTTTGGTGGGTTTTCAGCAGGTTCACGTGCCGCACGCATGGGACGCAATCCAAAAACTGGCGAAGCGATTAAGATTGCCGCCTCTAAAACAATAAAATTTGCAGCAGGCAAGGCCTTTAAGGATGCAGTAAACAAACGCTAATTAGTTTCAGCATTATTGTTAAGTAAAACGGCCTTTTTAAAGGCCTTTTTACTTAACTACTCTGGGCAACGGTTATGCCGATGGACTCGATGAGCCTATTTTTCTGCCGGAGAAGAAGTTGAAGTTTTTGGCTTACATCTGGCGCACCCAATTGCAGTTCATGCTCTAGCTCAGCGCAAGTCTCAACAAAAGTAGGTTCGTTTATCAATAAAGCTCCCCCTTTAATTTTATGCAAGTAATGGGCTAATTTTGTTTGGTCTACCGTTTCTTTATCAAGGGTGGATAGACAATCTTGCTGTACCTTAAGCACTTCAGCCAAAATCAATAACTCGGTTGACGAATGATGACCATCTTTAACTCCAACCGGAAAAAAAGGTTTTATTGGTTTTAACTGCTGCGCAACGATATTTTTTTCAGATTGAAAATAGGCGGCTAATTGATTTTCTAAGGTATGGATACTAATAGGTTTAATGAGAACAGCATTCATGCCAGCGGATAAAAAACGCTGGCGCGCTTCAAGGGCATAGATATCAGCGGTAACACCAATAATAATAAGATCTTGATAGCCCTGTTGACGCAATAAGTATGCAAGCTCTTCACCTTTCATGCCCGGCATAGAATGATCGGTAAAAACTAAATCAAAATGGGTTTTTTGAAAATAAGCAAGCGCATTTTTACCATTGGTACAAACCGTAACCTCAATACCAAGGGCTTGTAGTTGCAAAGACAGAATTTCTCGACTAGCAGGATGATCTTCCACTAATAAGGCATGAATAATTTGACCATTTGAATTCGTAAAACAGCGTGCATTAGGTAGTTCGATAGCAGAATAGTTGTTAATATAGGCAGATTGCGTGGTGCGTGGAAAAACACTTGAAAAATAAATTGCACTACCCATTTTTGGCGCGCTTTCGAAATGGAGATGGCCACCCATGGTAGCAATCAGTTTCTTCGAAATAGCCAAGCCCAAACCACTGCCGCAGTCGATATCGTTATTAAGGACACCATTGGCTTTTAAAACTTGCTCAAATGGTTGCAGCGCACGGTTAATTTCTGCATCAGTCATACCAATGCCAGTATCAACCACCCTGAATTCAATTAATTGCCCAGCATGGTCGTCGGCTAGGACATTAACTGAAAAATAAATACTGCCTTCTTCGGTAAATTTAATCGCATTGCTGAGCAAATTATGGAGAATTTGCCTTAAGCGCATGGCGTCAATCAGCAAAACTTCAGCAATACCTGGATCTAAGCAAGTAATTAATTGTAAGCCCCGTTTACTAGCCAAAGTAGAAAAGGTGGCATCAATTTCGGTAATCATATTTTTTAGGCAATGCGGCAGCGGGTTGAGAGTGAGTTTGCCTGCCTCAATCTTCGATAAATCAAGCACTTGATTTAGCATCCCCAGTAAGCTTTCAGCAGAGCGATGCGCATTTTTTAATAATGACTTTTCGCTTGCAGGAAAACGTGCACTTTTCAACAGTAATTCTTGTGCCCCCAGTATGGCGTTCATCGGAGTTCTAATTTCATGGCTAAGGGTGGCAAGAAAAGCCGATTTAGCCGCGTTAGCATGCTCTGCTAACTTTTTTTGCTTAACTAAATTTTGCACCATACCTACCTGCCCCCGGTGTAGCTGTTTCAGGTTCCAAATCCAATATGCTAGCGCAAGACTAATTAAAACTAAGGTGAAGCTGAAGATAAATACCGTCTTATCAATAAATAATGGCGTGGCTGAAGGTAAGACTGAAGGATTATGAATAGTTTTTGCCAAGATGCTATCAAAAGGACTGGCAGAATGATGTAATAACCAATCATATGGTGGGTCGATAATAAAATCGACATTACCTTGGGAAATGTCTTTTAAACCATCATCATCGCCTTTTCGCCAAACAGCTAAATATTGCTGTTGAGTATGTTGCTGTAATTGATTAAGCAGTTGATGATAAGTTCCCGCAGATTCTTTGCCATCTCCTGGACGTAAATGAATCGCATTTTTTTCATGAATACTAAAATACACAATAGGCTTTAATTTAAGCCATTGCAATTCCTCAGCATTAAAAGGCTCATGGGCTAGAGCACTAGTGATGGTAATGGGCACAAGAAAAACGATAGATGCATATCTAGCATATCTAGTGGTTAAATCGCCCAGCCCTTGATACCCTTTAAAAACCTTAAATTTCATTAGCCTTCAATAATGTTGTTATTACGACAAAATAAAATAAGATCGGCAATATTATTGATACCTAGCTTGTCATATAGGCGCGCCTTATAAGTTGCAACCGTTTTGCTGCTGATATGCAATACATCTGAAATTTGTTGATTACTACTGCCCCGCCCTAAATACTTCATGATTTGTAATTCACGATCTGAAATTAGTTTGAGTTTTTCACCATCAGTGAGTGCGCTATTACCATTTCTGCCGTGAGAAAAGAACGTATAGTTTTGTGATACGGCTATACAGGCTGAAATAATAATATCGGCGTTCGCAGTTTTATTAACAAAACCATGTGCACCCAAAGAGCGAACACGTCCACCGTAGACACTTTCATCGAGGCTGGATAAAACTAAAATGCGAATTTCGGGATACATTAAGCCAATACGCCGAATCACATCAAAGCCATCAGTCTTTGGCATATCTAAATCTAAAATAATAATATTGGGATTTGTTTGTTTAATCAGTTGCATGCACTCTTCCCCATTTTGGGCTTGTGCAGCAACTTCAAACAGTAGTTTTTCGTGAACAATACTTTTTAATGCCATCAACATTGCTGGATGGTCATCGACTAACATCACGCTTTTTCTCATAGCTTGTCTCCGTTGTGGGTTTTATTGGGGCTTTACTGAAAAGATGGCTTTTGCCAGGCGACTATCGTTGATTTGTAATAATTGATGGCGGCTTACGGGCGGCATCATTAAGCCGCCATAGCAATAAGTAGCTGCAAGCGTTTGGGCTGCAGTGAGGTCGCTCACTAAAGATATGCCTCCAACATAGATCGCGCCATGATGTTTTTTACAAACTGTAGCAAGATCAACGATAGCTTGATGCTCAAGCCGATTTGCGCGTAATTGCTGGGCTGATAGATGAACGCCGTCAAAGCGCATGTCGTCAAGATGCGCTATTTCTTGTGCTGATCCTGAAAAATACAGTAAATGCAGCATTAAGCCGATTCTGCGTAGGCGCGCTAGGCCAGCCTGATAGTCATGCCAAAAAGGGGCAGACGGTAGATTCATGATGCCCAGTGCAACCAGACCCACCGGCAAACGGGAATTTAAAATTAGGTCGCTAATTGCATCTACTTGGGTGGGCTGGCAGAGCGTTTTAGCTGCGATGGGCAAAATAGTCGGAATGGGTTTGCTAAAGCTCTGCCAATATTGAATAGCGTCGAGACCATCCATAAACAGCCGAAGAACCTGGGAGTCTTCTGCATGGAGCAAGGGGTTAAAAAGTACCCCGCCAAGCTTGCTGCCCGATGAGTTAAATATAGGTTCAAAGCTAATCGATTGTCTTTTTGACCAGAGTGCATCAGCTTCGAGACTAACGGAGTTGTTGGTCCCACTCCCTAAGGTTGGGCTATTAGTATCGTGCACCTCTTGGAAGGGCTTATTCTTCCAGCTTTGAACTAGCGTATACAGCCGGGATTTTGGGATCATCAGCGTTCTCCAATCGGTAACTGTCCAGTCTATTTAGGTCAGCGGGGGTTGATAAGCAGGTAAAACCGATTTTTATGTAGGAATTAACCTACAAACAGTCTTTTTGGGTAGCACCCCTTGAAAAAACTAGAAAGGGAGCTATATAATCAGCACTCTCTACAAATGAGTGCTAAAGCAGTAATTTCACCGTTAATCTGGTGGAATTCAGGCGTTGCTGCTTTTAATTAGTTGTAGAGTAATTATAACTCCATGATGTATATAGGGTTTTTATTTAGTTAACACTTACTAACTTAGGAGAAGGAATGAATCTGCGTCCTTTACATGATCGAGTGATCATCAAGCGTTTAGATCAAGAAACCAAAACTGCATCAGGAATTGTGATTCCAGATGCAGCCGCTGAAAAACCAGACCAAGGAGAAATTTTGGCTGTTGGAGCCGGTAAGCGCGACGATAGCGGCAAATTAAACCCACCCGATGTCAAAGTTGGCGACCGAGTTTTGTTCGGTAAATATGCTGGTCAAACCGTCAAAGTTGACGGCGATGAGCTTCTCGTAATGCGCGAAGAAGACATCATGGCAGTTGTCCAAAAGTAATCGAGCTTTTACGAAAGGAATTTAATCATGGCAGCAAAAGACGTAGTTTTTGGCGATAGCGCGCGGACCAAAATGGTCGAAGGCGTGAATATTCTCGCAAATGCAGTAAAAGTGACGTTAGGACCTAAAGGTCGCAATGTCGTTATTGAGCGTTCGTTTGGTGGCCCAACCATTACTAAAGATGGTGTAACCGTAGCGAAAGAAGTCGAATTAAAAGACAAGCTACAAAACATGGGCGCACAAATGGTTAAAGAAGTTGCTTCCAAAACCGCGGATATCGCTGGTGACGGTACAACAACAGCAACTGTTTTGGCTCAATCGATTGTGCGTGAAGGCATGAAATATGTAGTTTCTGGCCATAATCCAATGGATTTGAAGCGTGGCATTGATAAGGCAGTAAGCGCTGCTCTGATCGAATTGAAAAAAATTAGTAAGCCTTGCACCACAACCAAAGAAATTGCTCAAGTAGGCTCAATTTCGGCAAATAGTGACCACAGCATTGGCCAGCGCATTGCTGAAGCGATGGAAAAAGTGGGTAAAGAAGGTGTTATTACTGTTGAAGACGGCAAATCACTCGAAGACGAATTAGAAGTCGTTGAGGGTATGCAATTTGATCGTGGTTACCTTTCGCCTTACTTCATTAATCAACCAGAAAAGCAAGTGGCAATTTTAGAAACCCCTTACATTCTGTTATTTGATAAAAAAATTAGCAACATTCGTGATTTGCTCCCAGTACTCGAGCAAGTCGCTAAGTCAGGTCGTCCGCTGATGATTATTGCTGAAGATGTTGAAGGCGAAGCCTTAGCAACATTAGTAGTTAATAACATTCGTGGCATTTTGAAGACTTGTGCAGTGAAGGCGCCAGGTTTTGGCGATCGTCGTAAAGCGATGCTCGAAGATATCGCCATTTTGACTGGTGGACAAGTGATTGCTGAAGAAGTAGGTTTAACTTTAGAGAAAACTACACTTGAGCATTTAGGTCAAGCCAAGCGGGTTGAAATTGGTAAAGAAAATACCATCATTATTGATGGTGCAGGCGATTCTAAAGCCATCGAAGCACGCGTCAAAAATATCCGTGTACAAATCGACGAAGCAACCAGCGATTACGATCGTGAAAAATTGCAAGAGCGTGTAGCTAAATTAGCTGGCGGTGTTGCAGTAATTCGTGTTGGTGCTGCTACTGAAGTCGAAATGAAAGAGAAAAAAGCGCGCGTTGATGACGCCTTGCATGCAACCCGTGCAGCCGTTGAAGAAGGTATTGTGCCTGGCGGTGGTGTAGCCTTGATTCGCGCTATGCAAGGTATTAAAGGTCTGAAAGGCGATAACGCTGATCAAGATGCTGGTATCAGTATTGTCTTGCGTGCAATGCAAGAGCCATTACGTATTATTGTTTCCAATGCCGGTGATGAAGCTAGTGTTGTAGTTAATGCGGTTGAAGCTAGCAAAGGCAATAATGGTTACAACGCTGCTACTGGCGAGTATGGCGATTTAGTTGCTCAGGGTGTGATTGATCCAACTAAGGTAACAAAAACGGCATTGGTTAATGCTGCTTCAGTTGCTGCGCTCTTGTTAACGACAGATTGCGCAATCTGTGATTCACCTAAAGATGAGTCTGGCGGCGGTATGCCAGGTGGTGATATGGGTGGTATGGGTGGTATGGGCGGCATGGGCGGCATGATGTAATTGATGTCCATGTCAGCTTTACAGCCGCAATAAAAAAACGCCTGATTCAAAAGATCAGGCGTTTTTCATTAGGCAGCATGACAACCTGTACTATTTGCCTGTAATATTGATAATTATTCGATTACTAAAATAATTCAAACAATGAAACCAAAAATAAAAATTGATGTTGTTTCTGATGTCGCTTGTCCCTGGTGTGCAGTTGGCTATGGCGAGCTTAATAAAGCGATAACAGCAATGGCCGAACAAGCCGACTTTGAAATTCATTTTCAGCCATTTGAGCTTAATCCAAATATGCCCGCGGGCGGTCAAGATGCAGTTGAGCACTTAACGCAAAAATATGGTCTTTCTACTGACCAAGTACAAGCCAATCAAGCGCGCATTCGAGCCCGCGCAGCTGAGGTCGGTTTTAATTTTCATCCTGCCGGTAGAAAGAGAATTTACAACACCTTTAACGCACACCGCCTTTTATATTGGGCAGCTAAAGAATGTGGTTTACCCGCCCAAGCAGCGCTTAAGAAAGAATTATTAAATACCTATTTTTGTTTGGCTGTCAGTATTGATGATTTAGATAATGTGCTTTCTGCAGTAGGCCGCGCAGGGTTAGATCAAGTTCGTGCTAAGGCAGTATTAGAAAGTGACGAATTTAGTCAAGAAGTGCGGACACAAAAACAGCATTTTCAAAACTTAGGAATTCAGGGGGTGCCGGCTTTTATATTAAATGATCAGCACCTGATTGAGGGCGCACAATCATCAGCAGTATTAGTGAATAGCTTTAAGCAACTTCTTGAAGTGTAAAACTAAAATATTTATTAGAAACCAGCGCTTGAATTAACCTTGGCGTTTGAATACAGACAAAATTGTGCTGCTTTAGCAATGCTCGCAGCATCAACTTGAAAGAAATCACGTAGTGCGGCACGCGTATCGCTGCGCCCAAATCCATCTGTACCTAGGGTAAAGTAGTTGCGTCCGTTGGGGATATAGGCACGAATACTTTCTGGTACTGCCCGAACATAATCAGTTGCAGCAATAATAGGGCCTGCTGAATTTGCTAGTAGTGAAGTTATAAAAGCAGCTTGATCTTCAGTTGACCCTTCATCTTCTTTATCGATATCCTTATGGCCATCGGCAAAAGCCACAAGTAATTTTTGTTGGCCATTACGTGCAAGTTCGCTCCAACTGGTTATGCTAAAAATATCTGCCTCAATACCTTCTTGTTTCAATAATTCCGCTGCTTTAGTAACTTCAAGCAAGATTGCACCAGAGCCAAGCAAAGTAATTCTTTGTTTAGCATTGGGGGATGCTTTTTGATAGTGATACCCTCCCGCCAGAATGTCCTTTTCTTTACCAGGTAATAAGTTGGTGTGCGCATAGTTTTCATTCATGAGCGTAATGTAATAAAAGATATCACGTTGCTCGGTTAACATTTCACGCATTCCGGCATCAATAATGACAGCTAATTCACCAGCAAAAGCCGGATCATAAGCTTTACAATTGGGAATGGTGGCAGCAACTAAATGACTACTACCATCTTGGTGTTGCAAGCCTTCGCCTCCTAATGTAGTGCGTCCGGAAGTTGCACCTAATAAGAATCCGCGTGCACGTTGATCGGCTGCTGCCCATATAGCATCACCAACCCGCTGAAAACCAAAAATAGAGTAATAAATATAAAAAGGAAGCATGGCAAAGCCATGATTAGCATAGCTAGTAGCAGCCGCAGTCCAGCTGGCAATAGCACCCGCCTCACTAATGCCTTCCTCTAAAATCTGCCCATTTAAGGCTTCGTGATAACTTAATACGGAACCAATATCTTCGGGCTCATAGCATTGCCCAACACTGGAATAAATACCTACCTGTTTAAATAAATTGGCCATACCAAATGTACGTGCTTCATCAGCCACAATGGGCACAATTCGCGTGCCGAGCTCTGGCGTCTTCAGTAAATTACCCAAGAGCCGCACAAAAGCCATGGTAGTTGACATTGATTTATCGTCTGAAGCGAGGGCAAAGCCAGCATAAGATTCAAGCGTTGGAATAGATAAGCGCTCGCAGTCGATAATCCGTTTAGGTAAATAGCCGCCTAACTCAGCACGTCGTTGCTGCAGATACTGCATTTCTTTGCTATCCTCGCTTGGCCGATAAAAATCTAAATTGATTGCTTGGGTATCACTGAGTGGTAAGTTAAAGCGATTACGAAACCCAATTAACGCTTCTTCATCAAATTTTTTCTGACTATGCGTGGTCATTTTTCCTTGACCAGCATGCCCCATCCCATAGCCTTTTTTTGTATGTGCCAAAATCACTGTGGGTTGACCTCTGTGCTTTGCGGCAGCTTCATAGGCTGCATAGATTTTGACAATATCATGGCCGCCACGTTTTAATCGATCAATTTGTTCATCCGTCATACCTTGGGCTAACTCAGCAAGTTCGGGACTTTGTCCGAAAAAATTTTCGCGATTAAAGCGCCCATCCTTGGCTGCAAAAGTTTGCATTTGACCATCAACCGTATTAGAGAGTGCACGTACTAAAGCACCACTATGATCACGCGCAAATAAGCCATCCCAATCACTGCCCCACACTAATTTAATGACATTCCATCCAGCGCCACGAAATAATTTTTCTAATTCGTCAATAATGCGGCCATTACTTCTAACGGGGCCATCTAGGCGTTGTAGATTACAGTTCACTACCCACGTTAAATTATCTAATTTTTCACGCGAGGCCAAGGTGAGGGCGCTCATACTCTCGGGCTCATCCATTTCGCCGTCACCAAACACACCCCATACTCTGCGCTGCGAGCAGTCGAGTAAATTACGATGGCTTAAGTAGCGCATAAAACGGGCTTGATAAATTGAACTGATAGGGCCAATTCCCATTGAGCCAGTAGGAAACTGCCAAAAATTAGGCATGAGCCACGGGTGGGGATAACTTGATAAGCCCTGTACGCCAATTTCTGCGGCCGTAATTTCTTGGCGGTAATGCGCTAGATCTTGTTCGGTTAAACGGCCCTCAAGATAGGCGCGGGCGTAGACACCAGGTGCACTATGAGGCTGAAAAAATACTAAATCACCATTGTGTTCAGATGTGCGGCCATGATAAAAGTGATTGAATCCCACTTCAAATAAATCAGCAGCACTAGCATAGCTGGCAATATGTCCGCCTAGTTCGCCGTAAGCTGTATTCGCTTTTGCGACCATCGCTAACGCATTCCAACGCATCAAAGAAGCAATTTTTTCTTCGATTGCTAGATCGCCGGGAAACACCCCTTGCTTGGCTACCGTAATTGTATTTACTAGGGGTGTAACTAATTCAGGAGACCAACCAATTTGTTGTTGGTGGGCAGTGCGGATTAGCATATCGAGCAAATGCTTGCCCCGCTCTTCGCCATTTGCAGCAATGGAATTAATAAATGCTTCCAACCACTCGGCAGTTTCAGTTGGATCGATATCGTGCGGGTTTTGCATACTATTAATATACAAAGAGTGCCTTGAAATAGGATTGCAAATTATGGTCAATTACCATTAAATTAAGCATAAAATGCTAAATAAACTACTTTTATAGAACTTTATGCAACTAGATGCCATTGATTTAAGAATCTTACAAGAACTTCAAAATGACAGCTCACTCAGTAATGTAGCCTTGGCTAAGCGCGTGCATTTATCACCATCACCATGTTTATTGCGTGTGCGTGCGCTAGAGGCAAATCAAGTAATTCAACGCTATGTGGCCTTGGCTAATCCCAAGGCCCTGGGACTTGATTTAAATGTATTTATTTCGATCAGCTTAAAAGAGCAGTCAAAAACTGCCCTTGCTGAATTTGAACAGCGTATTGCCGAGCAATATGCGGTAATGGAGTGTTACTTAATGACTGGCGATTGTGATTATTTAATTCGGGTTGCTGTATCTAATATTGGTGACTTAGAAAAATTTATTCTTGAGCAATTAACTCCCATTGCCGGCATTGAAAAAATTCGCTCCAGTTTTGCATTAAAGCAAGTCTCTTACAAAACTGCTTTGCCATTACCGCAATAAAAAATTCCTGATTCAAAAGATTGGGCGTTTTTTTATCAGATTTTTATAACACTAGAAAGCGAGTATTAAATTAGTGGTTTTAGTGCCCACCGCCACCTAGATATGCAGCTTTAACAGCAGGGTCATTTTTCAGTTTATGTGATGGCCCATGCGTTGCAATACGACCATTCTCTAGAACATATCCATAGTCAGCCACATTTAGTGCAGCCGCAGCAAACTGTTCAACTAACAACATCGTAACTCCTTGAGCCTTGAGATTTTCAATAATGCGGAAGACCTCTTCTACCAGGATGGGGGCCAGCCCCATTGATGGCTCATCTAATAAAATCACTTCAGGGTTAAGCATAATCGCACGCGCCATAGCTAACATTTGTTGTTCGCCGCCCGAAAGGGTGCCTGCTAGTTGGGTACGGCGTTCTTTGAGGCGAGGAAACATATCAATGGCGCGTTCTAAATCTGCTTGGATATCGCCCCTAGGACGGCTATAAGTGAGACGTGGAAACGCTCCAAGAGTTATATTATCCATTACTGACATCGTTGAAAAAACACGACGACCTTCAGGGCTGTGGGCTAAACCTAAGCGGGCAATCTTATAAGAATCAAATCCTGCGATCGAAACTTCCCCCAACATGATTTCTCCAGCGCTAGGTTTAATCATTCCGGTTATGGCGCGCATCGTCGTTGTTTTTCCTGCACCGTTCGAGCCGATTAGAGTAATAACCTGACCCTTAGGCACTTCCATACTAATGCCATGCAGTACTTTAATTTTTCCGTAACCCGCTTCGAGATTTTTAATTGATAACATGGTATTAATCGATTCAAAAAATAGAATTAAAGAAATTAAGCCGTACCCAAATATGCATGAATGACTTTTTCATTGGACTGGATTTCTGCAGGCTTGCCTTCAGCAATTTTTTGTCCAAAATCAAGCACTGAAACGATGTCACAAACCGACATCACCACATCCATATGGTGCTCAATTAAGATAAAGGTAATGCCATGGTCTCGAATCTTGCGAATAATTTGCAGTAGCTCTGTAATGTCTGGGGCGGTTAATCCAGCAGCGGGTTCATCTAGCAATAGTAGCTTAGGATCTAAGGCAAGAGCGCGGGCAATCTCGAGTAAACGTTGTTTGCCATAAGGTAAATTACGTGCTTCTTCATTCGCTAGTTTCTCTAGACCCACAAATTTAAGTAAACCCATTGCGCGATTACGAGCAGCTTTTTCTTCCTTAAGGTAGCGTGGCAAATGTAAGGCAATATCTAGCAAATTAGAATTAAAGGTGTGATGTAAGCCAACCAAAATATTTTGTAGGGCAGTCATTTCACTAAACAACTGAACATTTTGGAAAGTGCGGGCAATGCCTGAGAGGGCTATCTCTGAAGACGTTTTACCAACAATGTTATTTCCAGCATAAGTGACGCCACCAGCGGTGGGAATATAAATGCCAGTTAAGACGTTCATCATGGTGCTTTTTCCTGATCCATTAGGACCAATAAGACCGTGAATAGTCTGACGCTTTACTGTAATATCAACATTGTTAAGTGCTTTCAGGCCACCAAACTGCATTAATATTTCTTTCACATGCAGTAAGTCTTCACCACTAGCTTCGTTTGATACAGCACTAATGAAGTCGACCTTAGAGTCCTCGTCAATAATTATCAATTCTCCGGGCGATGTCCTAGTTTTACCAACTAGTGCCGCATAAAAACTTTTAGCAAAACCAACAATTCCGTTTTGAAGGTAATAGACAACTAATAAAATCATGATGCCAAAAATAGATAAGCGCCAATCGGAAATACTATCTAACCAAAAGGAAAAAATGGCCAAACTTAATGTTCCTAGAAGGGGAATAGCCAATCGTTTAGGAGTAGTTAACTGTTTTATTAAGGCTAATCCACCCCCAACAACCATTAAAGAGGCAATGATAGAAGCAACATATCGGAATAAAGTAATGTCATCCAGTAATTTTGGTAGCAGAACAATAATCGCGGCACCAATTACTGCACCCAAGCGGGATTTACGACCACCCATAATGATGGCAAGTAGAAATAAGACGGCTAATTCATTGTTATAGGTATTCGGAGAAACGTATTGCTCTGAGTAGGCATATAGACAGCCAGCTAAGCCAGCAAATCCTGCGCTAATAATGAACGCAATTACTTTAAAACGGTAGACTGATACGCCCATACAGTCACAAGCTATGGGGCTATCCCTTAAAGCCTCAAAAGCACGACCCATCTGGGACTTCAAAAAACGATCGACCACGATTAAGCTAATGATCATGAAGGCGCCAACAACCCAAAAATATTCCATCTCATTCATAGGAATGCCGTTTAGAGTTGGCTTAGGAATTTTGATGCCTACCGGACCAGCTGTTATAAAACTCATTTCATTAATTAAAATTTGCACAATCGTACCAAAGGCTAGTGTCACCATCGCCAAATAAGGCCCAATTACTTTAAGTGCGGGTAGCGCCAAAATTCCCCCAAAGATAGCCGACACGAATATTGAGGCTGGTAGCGTCAGCCAAAAAGGGAGATCAAGCTGTAAATACAGTACGCCCGCCGTGTATGCACCAATGCCAAAAAGCGCAGCATGTCCTAATGAAACTTGCCCAATGTACCCAACTACAATATCTAATCCAAAGAGCAGAATGATGTAAATTAAAATTGTTTCGGCAAGATGAATATAGTAGGGATTAGGCACAACTAACGGTAGTAAAAATAGCGCTGCGCTTGCAATTAGCAATGGAAGAACGGACCTGAATTTCATACTAAACTTTCTTAATTGCTAATTTGCCAAAAAGACCAGATGGTTTATAAGCCAAGACTAATAAGAGTAGGATTAAACCAGGTACATCTTTGTAGCCTGTTGATATATAGAAGCCAGTTGCAGTTTCTACTATGCCCAAAATTAGTCCACCAACAACGATACCTAATCCACTAGATAAGCCGCCAATAATGGCAACAGCAAAAGCTTTAAGACCTAACGACGTTCCCATCGTCGCACCCGTTAATGTTAGTGGAGCAATCAGAACACCAGCAAATGCTGCGGTTAATGAAGACAGTGCATAAGAAAAAGTAATCACGAGACTGGTATTGATTCCCATCAGACTTGCTGCATCACGATCGTTTGAAGTTGCTATAACCGCTTTACCGTAAATTGTTTTGCGGTTAAAGAATTCAACTGCAAGCATCATCGCTAAAGCACCAATTACAACCAAAATTTCCATAGGCAATACATTGATACCGCCGAGAGAGATGGGTTCATCACTGAGCGGAGATGGAAAAGGTAACGCATCTCGACCCCATACATTTTCAGCGACATTTTTAAAAATAATTCCAAGGGCAATTGTCGACATAATCCAGCCAAATTCTGATTTGATTTTGATAGCAGGACGAACGCCGATTAACTCCACAAAGCTTCCCTGGATTAGGCCAAAGAGGCAAACAACCGGAATCATGAGCCAGTAATTCATTCCTAAGTTGTCAACGCAGGTTAAGCCAACCAATGCGCCCAACATTAGGGCCTCACCTTGACCAAAGTTAAGGGTGCCAGAGGTTGAAAAAGTGAGTTGAAAACCGAAGGCAATAACGGCATAAATCATGCCCACAGCTATACCGCTGACTAAAATCTGCGACAAAATTTCCATTTTGTAAGCCTAAAAAATAATATAAAAATATAAAACAGGAATAGCAGCGTATTTTAAGCAGAAAAAGCCACCATGAGGCGGCTTTTTCTGAAGCTTATTAAGTATTTGCAGATATCGATTACTTTTTGGAAGATCCAGGTACGGGCCTTGAAAGGTCTTCTTTATTTAAGAATTCTACCCGACCATTTTCTACAACGCCCATGACGGGCACGTCTGCTGTAATGGCCTCATGATTTGTTTTGCTATATGGCTTGTTGTACACCATAACAACACCTTCAACCCTGGAATTAAGATTTTCAAGAGCGGCTAAGATTTTTGGCCCTTCTGTGCTATTTGCCTGCTTAATGGCGCCTGCAAGCAAATACATAGAATCATATCCTTGAGCTGCAGAAACCGGTGAGGCCATAATGCCATTCTTGGGCTTAAACTCTTTGAGGTAGTTATCAATAAAGATTTTACGCTTGGGTGAATTGGGTACCTGGATAAAAGTTTCTGGCATAGTAGCGCCGTTACCATTTTTACCAGCTGTATCGATGAAGCTTGCCATTGATAAAGTCCAGCTTCCGATAATAGGTTTTTTCCAGCCTAACTTACCCATACCGTTGGCGATTTGAGCAAGTTCAGGCCCAATTGCGTAGGTTAGGATAACTTCGGCACCAGCATTTTTTGCCTTGAGTAATTGAGATGTCATATCAACATCCCCAATATTGAATTTTTCTGCAGCAACTGGTGTGATCCCTTTGGCTTTAAGGGCTTTTTCTAAGTCTTCCCGCCCAAGCTGGCCATAGGCTGTGGAGTCAGCCAAAATAGCTACCTTTTTAAAGCCACGCTTTTCAATTGCTTCAGTAACAATCATGGGTGCCTGAATTGCATCAGCAGCCGATGTACGAACGACATAATTTTCTGGCTTATCCGCAAACTGTTTGGTAATTAAGGTTCCTGTTGCTACATTATTAACGACTGGAATTTTGGCATCCTGGAAAAAACGTTGCGATGCAAGTGCGACGCCGGTATTGATATACCCAACTACTGCAACTACTTTTTCGTTATTGATCATCTCTTGTGCAATTTGAACGCCCCGTTCATTTTTTGCCTCATCATCGCGTTCAACCAAGACAATTTTTTTACCTAACACGCCGCCAGCCGCATTAATTTCTTTGGTTGCTAAACGAACGCCATCACGCATGCTCACGCCCATGGATGCTGAGCCACCAGTAAATGGCCCATCAACACCAATTTTTATTTCATCAGCAGCATAAGCGCTTACACTCACGCAAGAGGCAAATAGTGCTGTAGCTGCAATGTTAAATACTCGACGACTCATATTCATGCGATCTCCTTGGTAAAACCGATAATTACTGTTTTAAGTTGTTCTCTTGGGGGGTTGATATTAACAAGGTCTATTAGCCTACGTAAAGGGGGGTTTTCACTAGTGTCAATGAATAACCAACAAAACAGCCAATAAAAAAAGCGGCTTGCACCGCTTTTAAGCTATAAGTTATTGATTATAAAGACTAAATTACTAATCAACCGCCTTGACCATATCTTCAACGACCTTCTTGGCATCGCCGAAGACCATCATGGTTTTATCCATGTAGAAGAGTTCGTTGTCGAGGCCTGCATAGCCTGCCGCCATCGAGCGTTTATTGACAATAATGGTTTTAGCCTTAAAGGCTTCTAAAATCGGCATACCAAAAATTGGGCTTCCTGGAGTACGTGCGGCTGGATTGACCACATCATTAGCACCCAAAATAAGTACGACATCGGCTTGACCAAAATCGCTATTGATATCTTCCATTTCAAAAACTTGATCGTAGGGGACTTCAGCTTCGGCTAACAATACATTCATATGCCCAGGCATCCGCCCAGCTACAGGATGAATGGCATATTTAACCGTAACCCCATGATGAGTGAGTTTTTCAGTCAACTCTTTCAGAGCGTGTTGAGCACGGGCCACAGCTAGACCGTAGCCAGGTACGATGATAACGGTATCGGCATTGCTCATTAAAAAGGCTGCGTCTTCTGGCGAACCCGTTTTATAGTTTTTAGGGGCACCATCATCAGCGCCACTTGCTGATACTTCGGCACCAAAGCCGCCGAGCAAGACCGCTAAGATTGAGCGGTTCATTGCCTTACACATAATGTAAGACAGAATTGCGCCCGATGAACCTACACATGCACCAGCGATGATGAGCACGGGATTATTTAGCGTAAAGCCAATGCCTGCAGCAGCCCAACCTGAATAACTATTCAACATGGAAACTACAACTGGCATGTCAGCACCACCAATAGGAATGATGAGTGTCACACCCAACACTAAAGCAATACCGCACATGATTAAGAAAGCGCTATGACTATCGAATAGATAGTAAGCAATACCGCCACCCAGCATTGAGAGTGCTAAAACTAAATTAAGTAAGTGCTGACCGTTAAAGGTGACGGGCTTACCACTAACTTTGCCAGAAAGTTTGCCAAAGGCAACGATAGAGGCAGTAAAGGTAATTGCACCAATAAATGCGCCAATAAATAATTCAATTTTTTGTGCGCCGGTATGTTCTTGGCCCACATGCAAGACAGCAGCAATCGCAATTAAGACTGCCGATAGGCCGACAAACGAATGCATGAGTGCTACGAGCTCAGGCATTTTGGTCATTTGTACGCGTTTGGCTGCAAGCGTACCAATGATGGCCCCACCAAAAATTGCCGCGCCAATTAACCAAAAGACTGGCTTGAAGTCGGGCAAGAAAAAGGTAGTACCAACGGCCAAAAGCATCCCGATCATGCCATAGGTATTTCCTTGACGTGAGGTCGTTGGCGATGAGAGTCCTCGCAGCGCAAGGATGAATAAAATGGAGGAAACGAGGTAAGAGAGGGCGGTGATATTTGACATGAATAGGCTCTTTATTCGCTCTTAGGGGTTTTTTTCTTAAACATCTCGAGCATGCGGCGCGTAACCATAAAGCCGCCAAAGATATTAATTGACGCTAAAAAAACAGCTAACGCGCCAATCAGGCTGGTAGTTGTGATTTCACTGCCATTGATGACCTCAGTTTGTAAGAGGGCGCCAACAATGATGATTCCTGAAATCGCATTGGTTACTGCCATCAGCGGTGTATGAAGTGCAGGTGTTACATTCCAGACGACGTGATAGCCAACAAAAATGGCTAAAACAAAAACAGTAATGTTTTGCACAGTAAGAAGGCTTTGGAAAGCAGCTAAATCCATAACGAATTCCTTGGAAAATTAATTAGTACGAATAACTTGGCCATCACGACACATGAGACAAGCCGCGACGATATCGTCGTCAGCCGCCGCGGGGATAACTAATTGCGCCTCAGGGGTGACGATCAGTTTCATAAAATCGAGCACGTTGCGCGCATACAGCGAAGAGGCATCAGCAGCGACCATACTGGGTAAATTGGTATAGCCAATAATTTTGACTCCATGATTGACCACAATTTGATCAGCGCGAGTTAATGGACAATTGCCCGAACCATTTTCACCCCGGCCTGCAGCTAGATCAATCACAACTGAGCCCGGCTTCATATTGGCCACGGTATCACTGTGCAACAGCACAGGCGGCTTACGCCCTGGAATGAGCGCGGTAGTGATCACAATATCAGCCTGTTGAGCGCGTTCGGCAACTTGTACTGCCTGTCGTTTCATCCACGACTCGGGCATCGGCCGCGCGTAACCGCCAACACCTTTAGCAATTTCACGTTCTTCATCGGTTTCAAAAGGGACATCGACAAACTTGGCGCCAAGCGATTCAATTTGTTCTTTAGCTGCTGGGCGAACATCAGAAGCTTCAATGACTGCGCCTAAGCGTTTAGCAGTGGCGATGGCTTGCAGCCCAGCAACACCAGCACCAAGAATCAAAATACGGGCAGCTTTCACTGTGCCAGCAGCGGTCATCAGCATCGGCATAAAGCGTTGATACTCATTTGCTGCCACGAGCACTGCTTTATATCCAGCAATATTCGCTTGGGAGGACAGCACATCCATGCTTTGGGCGCGAGTAGTGCGGGGCGCCGCTTCGAGAGCGAAGGCGGTAATACCTTGCGCTGCCATAGCAGAAATGCCAGTATTATCAAAGGGATCAAGCATGCCAATTAAAACCGAGCCTGACTTTAATTGCTTTAACTCATCCTCTTGGAGCGACCGCACTTTAAGCACAATTTCGGCTCCAAAGGCATCGGCAGCGCTGCCAATGGTGGCACCAACTGCTTCATAAGCAGAGTCGGGTTGGCTTGCACCAATACCAGCACCACTTTGGATGACAACTTGATGTCCTTGAGCAGTCAATTTTTTGACGGTTTCTGGGGTAGCGGCAACCCGAGTTTCTCCAGGTCTAGTTTCCAGCGGCACTCCAATGTGCATGGCTTGTCTCCAAAAGCGAATATTTTAAAAAACTATTTTAAGTTAGATGCTAATTGCTTGCTCTCGAGCCATTTCCTTGGCCTCTGTGGTGTCTGTAGAGAGGAATTGGGCGGGGTTTTACAATGGGCTTTTAAAACTTATGCTAAATTTTCGCATTTTTTTGATGACGTCAGCCAATTTTTCCGTAAATGCCGCCCTTAGACAGCCTAAAAGCCAACAAAAAGTAGTGGTGGGGATGTCGGGCGGGGTTGATTCTTCGGTGGCTGCATGGCTTCTCAAGCAGCAGGGGTATGAGGTTGTGGGCCTCTTTATGAAAAACTGGGAAGACGATGACGATGACCAGTATTGCTCCAGTCGCCAGGATTGGCTGGATGTAGTTTCGGTAGCTGATCTCATTGGTATTGATGTTGAGGCGGTTAATTTTGCCGCTGAGTATCGCGAGCGGGTATTCGCAGATTTTCTGCGTGAATATGCTGCCGGCCGTACCCCTAACCCCGATGTGTTGTGTAATGCTGAAATTAAATTTAAGGCTTTTTTAGATCATGCGATGAGTCTCGGCGCTGATTTAATTGCCACTGGACATTACGCCCGCGCCCAAACTAGCAATGGACAAGTTCAATTACTAAAAGCATTAGATGCGAGCAAAGATCAAAGTTATTTTTTGCACCGCTTAACCCAAGCGCAATTAAGCCATGTTTTATTTCCCTTAGGTGAGATGCAGAAATCGGCCGTACGGACGATCGCTGCTGAGATTGGCTTACCTAATGCAACTAAAAAAGATTCAACGGGAATTTGTTTTATTGGCGAACGCCCCTTTCGCGAGTTTTTAAATCGCTATTTACCACGCACGCCCGGTTTGATTTGCTCGACCGATGGTAAGGTCTTAGGCGAGCATATGGGCCTAGCATTTTTTACTTTGGGTCAACGCAAAGGCATTGGCATTGGCGGTAGTCAGGATGGCTCTGGTGATGCCTGGTATGTAGCCCGTAAAGAGATGGCTAGTAATACCCTATTCATTGCCCAGGGACACGACCATCCATGGTTGTTCAGTCGTGACTTGGTGGCGATGGAGGCCAGTTGGGTAGCAGGTTCTGCGCCAAGCGAGCCAAATACCTTTGCGGCAAAAACCCGCTACCGCCAAGTTGACTCAGCTTGCAGTATGTTGACGCATGGGGATAAATTCGATTTACACTTTACTGAAAATCAATGGGCAGTTACCCCCGGACAATCGGCTGTGCTTTACGCTGGTGAGGTGTGTTTAGGCGGGGGAATTATTACGGCGGCGATGTCTCAATAAACGATTGTCGTTGCGCCAATTTTGCATAAAGACGCGCGAGATTGGGGTATTGGGTTTGCCATTGCAATTGCGGAAAACGAAACTGTAAATAACCCAAGGCACAGCCAACAGCAATATCAGCCAAACTAAATTGGTTGCCACAACACCAGTTAGCCTCACCTAAACCCTTAGACATGCTTTGCAAAGCAGTTTGAATTTTACCCATTTGACGGGTAATCCAGGCTGCACTTTGTTCGGGGGCAGGTCGCCAAGTAGCTTCTAGGCGAGCCAAAATTCCCGCATCCAAAATACCATCAGCTAACGCTTCCCAAGTTTTTACTGCTGCACGTTCACGCCCAGCCGTGGGAATTAATTTACTTACTGGACTTAAGGTATCAACATACTCAACAATGACGCGAGAATCAAACATCGCGCCACCATCCTCCAAAACTAGACAGGGCACTTTGCCAAGCGGGTTGATTTCGCTAATTGTCGTTTTCGCATCCCAGACGTTTTCAAGTACATGGTCGACTTCAATTTTCTTTTCGGCAAAAACGATGCGTACTTTGCGCACATAGGGGCTAGTGAGAGATCCGATAATTTTCATAGTGTGCAAGTATACCGATGCAGAGGAAGCGCGGCCAATCGTTAGTTACTAATTATTGAGCCATTTGTGCAAACGCATTAAAATCAAGCTTTATTGACATCCTTCTAAAAAAGCCCATTGTGAGCCAGTCAAAATCATCCCTTTCGCCCGCGTCTGCAGCTGATTCAGCGCTTACCGCACTCTCACCGCTGGATGGTCGCTATGCTGGCAAGGTGGACGCTCTTCGTCCTTGGCTATCGGAAGCAGCTTTTATGCGCCAACGGGTGTTTGTTGAGATTCAATGGCTCTTAGCGCTGACTTCCGCAGGTCTACCCGATGTACCAAGCATCAGCAAAGCAGATAGTGAATTTTTACTAGCGCTGGCCCAAGACTTTGTGACTACAGATGCAGTACGAATTAAAGAAATTGAGGCAGTAACTAACCACGATGTAAAAGCGGTTGAATATTGGCTCAAAGAAAAAGTAGCTGGACGCCCAGCGTTATTGAAAACCAGTGAATTTATTCACTTTGCTTGTACCTCAGAAGATATTAATAATACCGCTCATGGCCTGATGTTGAGAGGCGCTCGTGACGAAGTGCTGTTACCTCAGTTGCGTTTAATTCAGCAAAATTTAGCTGCTCTCGCCCTGACTCATGCTAAGGTGGCGATGTTATCGCGAACCCATGGGCAGCCTGCATCGCCTACCACTCTAGGAAAAGAATTAGCCAATATTGCTCAGCGTTTAGAGCGGGCCATTCAGGTGATTGCGGCAGTACCTTTATTTGGCAAAATGAATGGCGCAGTAGGAAATTACAACGCCCATATCGCTGCTTACCCGGAATTTGATTGGGAGCAATTAAGTCGGCAGGTGGTTGAAAAGCATTTAGGATTGGTTTTCAACGCGTACACCACACAAATCGAGCCGCACGATGGTATGGCCGAATTATTCGATGCAGTTGCGCGCGCGAATACGATTTTGCTCGATATGGATCGGGATTTTTGGGCCTATATCTCCTTGGGTTATTTTAAGCAGCGTACCAAAGCGGGTGAAATTGGTTCGTCAACCATGCCCCATAAAGTTAATCCTATCGATTTTGAAAATTCCGAAGGTAACCTAGGAATTGCGAATGCCTTATTGCGCCACTTAGCTGAAAAGTTACCGATCTCTCGTTGGCAGCGCGACTTAACCGATTCCACCGTATTACGTAATTTAGGCCCCGCATTTGGTCATAGTGCGTTGGCTTACGATAGCGCCTTACGCGGACTGACTAAATTAGAAGTGAATTTAGCTGCTATTGCTGCCGACTTAAATGCTTGTTGGGAGGTTTTAGCCGAGCCAGTGCAAACGGTAATGCGCCGCTATGGTATTGAAAATCCGTATGAGCAACTAAAGGAGCTCACCCGCGGCAAGGGTATTACGCAAGCCGATTTACAAAGCTTTATTCAAGGGCTAGCGATACCTGCCGAGGCTAAGACGCGCTTGCTAGCGATGACCCCCACTTCATATCTAGGTTTAGCA
>Ga0214164_1000565_pt1 | contig 24150 bp, 17 predicted proteins | sample TroBogepilimnion_13_FD_153003 | JGI IMG/M metagenome (GOLD analysis project Ga0214164, IMG submission 153003) | Freshwater microbial communities from Trout Bog Lake, WI - Practice 03JUN2009 epilimnion v4 | ecosystem: Environmental > Aquatic > Freshwater > Lake > Epilimnion/Euphotic zone ...
GTAGAAATGCCAATAGCCCGGCTTGCCCAGCTGGCCCGCGCCGTGGGTATTCACCTGATAATAGCTACCCAGCGGCCATCGGTAAATGTAATAACTGGTATTATTAAAGCCAACTTCCCGGCGCGTATAGCCTTTAAAGTTTCGGCAAAGGTGGATTCGCGTACCATTCTTGACGCCGGTGGCGCCGAGCAGCTCATAGGCCGCGGCGATATGCTGGTAAGCCACGGCAGCGAGTTGCTGCGCCTGCAGTGCGCTTTTGTGGACACCCCTGAAGTAGAAAAAATAGTTGAATTTATAGGCGATCAGCAAGGCTACCCAAGCGCACATCTGCTACCCGAACCAGAAATGGATGATGAAGATGGCGCTGATAAAAAAGTAGACCTGAAAAACAGGGACAAACTATTTGACGATTGTGCCAAACTGGTTGTGCAAATGCAATCGGGATCTACATCCAACTTGCAGCGGAGGCTGAACCTTGGTTATAACCGGGCGGGCAGAATTATGGATCAGTTGGAGGCTGCAGGCGTGGTGGGCCCGGCCAATGGCAGCAAACCCAGAGAGGTATATTTTAAAAGCGATTCTGAGCTGCACGAATTTCTGGAATCGCTGGAATAGGAATTATTTCGAAATCTTCACTTACCTTCGCGCCACAAAAAATAATCATAGATTAAAATTTTAAATCAGGCGAATAAACATGAGAAATATTTCAATGATGTGTGTGTTGATCATTTGTACAGTTGTTTTACCAGCTAAGGCACAGGGCGATGCGAAGGCAAAGGTAGTGCTGGACAATATGACCAAAAAAGTAAAAAGCCTGAAAACGCTGAAAGCCAACTTTGAACTGAAAATAACTGGTGGTAAAGTAAAAGATACAAAGAAAGGAAACATAAGTGTGAAGGGAGAAAAATACCATGTAGAACTAGGGGGACAGGAAATAATTTGCGATAACAAAACAATCTGGACCTATAATAAAGATGCCAAAGAAGTACAAGTAAATAGCTTTAATGCGTCGGAACAATCAATGTCTCCTGCCAAATTGCTCACCAACTCTTATGAAAAGGATTACAAATACACTTATAAGGGAGAAAAAAAGGAAAAAGGGAAAACACTCGACCTTATTGAGCTGACACCAAATGATAATAATTCAAAAGCATCGAAAGTAGAATTGATGGTTGATAAGGCTACATCAATGGTATCATCAGGTACTATTTGGGAAAAGAACGGCAATAAGATTGAATATTCCATCAGTGAATTTAAACCGGACGCCAATATCCCGGATACTTATTTTGCCTGGGACAGTAAGGCACATGCCGGGGTTGAGGTTGTGGACCTGAGGTAGTTGATATCCCTTTCTTGGTTAGTAACGATGATTAAATAAAGTACATCATCTTACTCGTTCTATTCCATTTTTATTTCGTTGTAAAAGTCTTTAAATAGCTCACTATTCGCAGAGGAGCTACGCTCGTGCCTTTGCAGGCATGCCTCATAAAAAAGAAAAATAACTTCGCAATATGATGTACTTTATTTAATCAACGTTCCTTATGTTTATCATTTCAACATCAACTCTCTGATATATACCAAATGGTTTTGAGCTATATCATAAGTTTCCCGATTGACGGCCATCATTGATCTGAACTAGAAATAAGCCTAAAATTGCAGTTCAAATTTCCAGGATGAATCTTCCGGATACAATGAAGTGTATGATGCTGGTGGCTCAGGGACAACCATTAGTTCCCAAAACTGTTGCCATCCCTGTTCCCGGACCCGGGCAGGTTTTGGTAAAAGTATTAGCGTGTGGAGTATGCCGGACAGATCTGCACGTTGCTGATGGTGATCTGAAACAGCCTAAACTACCACTTATTCCGGGACACGAAATAACTGGGATTATAGCTAATAACGGGCCAGGCGCATCCCTTCATAAAACAGGAGACCTGGTGGGCATTCCCTGGCTGGGATATACCTGCGGTAAATGTAAATACTGCCTGAAAGGCAAAGAAAATCTGTGCAGCAATGCCCTATTCACAGGATATACAATTGATGGCGGCTATGCAGAATATACGGTAGCTTTCGAGCAGTTTTGTTTCCCCCTTACACAAAAATTCACAGACCCGTCAATGGCTCCCCTGCTCTGTGCAGGTCTTATAGGTTATAGGTCCTGGAATATGATTGGCAGCGATGCCGTTAATATCGGCTTTTACGGATTTGGCGCTGCCGCAAGTATATTGATTCAGATAGCCAGTAGCCAGGGCAAGAAGATTTTTGCTTTTAGCAAGCCTGGGGATAGTGAATCTCAAAACATGGCAAAAAGGCTGGGGGCACATTGGGCAGGAGATTCTTCTCAAGCCTCACCTGTTCCGCTGGATGCGGCTATTCTATTTGCACCGGCAGGTGAACTTGTTCCCAAGGCATTGAGCGATACAGATAAAGGCGGCCTGGTTATCTGCGCTGGTATCCATATGAGCGATATACCCTCATTTCCGTATAGTATACTCTGGGAAGAAAGAACCATCCATTCGGTGGCTAACCTGACCCGCCGAGATGCAGCCGGGTTTTTCAGTATCATTGCGACAATACCTATTCATACAGAGACAAAGCTTTACCATTTGTATGAGGCCAACACCGCATTAAATGACCTGAGATCAGGGGCCATTCATGGTGCAGCAGTATTAGTTATGGATTAGAGCAGTCCGTATTTTACATAAAAAAGTGTATCACCGTATTTGCAGGTTATTATGCATCCCGTATTCAAAACCTCAGAAAGTGGTAAAAATCCAAGAAACCAATTAATAGCAACCAATATCCGTTTTTGGATTTCCAACCCATGAATTTCCAGCCAAATTTGTTGATGGTGATAATAAATTAGTCCCGGCTCCTGCAGCTGGTGAATTTGCAGGAATTGTAAAATCCCCATTAGCTGAGTTCTTAAACAAAGGATCCTGATTAAATATACAGCTATCCCGGCTAACAAAAGGCTCTCTAACACTTCCCATCTTCAACAGGCAATGATCCAGCAGCAAGTTGGCGACAGTACCGGCAGGGCTACCGGTAGTATCAAAAACCACTTCGCTATCCAGCGAGCCATAAACTATGCAATTGCGCATTACTGCATTCAGATTGGCAAAATAAACAGGATCACCGGTAACTCCATCCCAGTAATAGTCCAGGATGGCAACGGAGCCCGCAGATGCGTGAGCAACATTGGCGGTGCCATAATTGGCAAAGGTGCAGTTGGTAAATAAATCGGTGCCTCCAAGCAAGATTGCCAACGCCTGCTGGCCGGTGGTATTTATATTACAGTTGGTAGCGGCTACAGTGCCATGGTAAGAATAGATACCGTAAGCGTATGAATTTTCTATGGTGCAGTTATTTAAAGCTATCTGAGGGTGTGTAATATCACCAATAGTATCATAAGCCAAATAAATAGCTGCTGCAGCAGCCAGCCCCAGAGCGCCATTACCGCAATTCTTAATTATTGTATTAGTTAAAGTACTTCCATGGCTGCTCCCGTCAAAGTACAGTCCACCCCACTCTCCCGGGTAACCAATGTAACCGAAGTAAGCCCTGTCGAGCCTGTCACCCTGGAAGATAACACTATCAGGATTATTAGGGGTCCCTGTATTCAAAACCCCGAAAACGGCTATGTTGGCGGTCTGGTGCATATAAATACGGCAACCATGAGGTATGTTCAAAGTAAGACCAGGATTTATCTGCAACCCTCTTGGCTTTGTGGTATCTCCTGTCCAGATAATCACATAAGGAAGTGTCGTGGTCCAGGTATCACTTTTTGAAAGAATGCTGTCTATAATGTAATGTGCATTCTGCCCATAGGCGGTAAAGGGTACTGTGAATGCTTTGCCATTCATTGTGGCTACGAGTGCATCCGTAATTAAGAAGGGAGAATTAACATTATTCGGATCAATATTTACTGTAGCAAATACATAGATACTATCGTGGGGTGCAATTTTAATATTGGTGGCCGTATTGCCTGTCAGCCCATCTATATTCAAGTGAAAATAAGAGGCAGCACCATTCTGCAATACCACTGAGCTTAAAACTACAGCCTCATTCTGCGGGTTATAAATGAGTATCTGGTTGGTAAAGCTGCCCGCTTTTGTAAATACGGTATCAAATTTCAGTGTGTCTGTTGAGAAGGTAATAATGCCTCCATTGGTCAGAGTATTAATCTTCCTGCATGAAGCGTTTGCTGTAATTATAGCAACCACCCCTGCCAGTATAATGAAATGAAATCGGCTGATCTTCATAATGTTTCTTCAGTGTAAAAATAAGGAAGTGATTGGATAACGGATGAAATAAAGAAAATATTGCTGTCCCCGCACCTAAGTGACGATGATTAAATAAACGGCAGGTGTTATATTTTCTCAAGAAAAGGAAAATTGCAGCACCCTGCCTTTTTGAATTGTACTTTTGTGACACTACTGAAAACAATAACGCAAGAATACTTACGACTAAATACTTTTGACTTAAAAAATGGCCTGCATTACCCTGCTTTCCGATTTTGGCCTGCAAGAAGCTTCAGTGGCTATTGCAAAGGGGGTTTTAATGCGGCACAATCCGGGGCTGGCTATAATTGATATCAGCCATGAGGTAAAACCATTTTACACAGCCCAGGCAGCTTATCTGCTGTCGGCTACCTGGCGGCATTTCCCTGCCGGCACCTGCCATGTGTTGTTGTTCGATTTGTTTTCAGAGAAAACGGTGAGGGTGATGGTGGCTGAAGCTGATGGTCAGTATTTTATTACCGCAGATAATGGGTTGCTTCCGGCAGCGCTGCCTGCCATAACCAATACATGGATATATAAGGAACTCTCCACTGCTGAATCATTCACCAACTGGCTTGAAGATGCCAGCAAGGCAATCAGGCTAATGCAGACAGCAGCAGCTCAGGTTTTAAGCCTGCAGCCATTTAAACTCAGGAGTGTCCTGCAAAAAAAACCTCAGGAAAATGGCGCTACCATTATATGCGATGTAATACATATCGACAGGTATGAAAACGTGGTACTCAACCTGACCCGCGATCATTTTGAAAGAACAGCTAAGGGCCGCCCTTTCAGGCTTGAATTTGCACAGGTAGAAGAAATAACAGAAATAAGCAATAATTATGCCGATGTAAGGCCCGGACAAAAATTGTGCCGGTTCAACAGCAGCGGATATATGGAAATATGCATGAACCGCGGCAATGCGGCAAGCCTCTTCGGATTGAAACTTGGCGGCAGTAAAAACGATATTAAAATCACATTCGGATGATTATACGAATAGTACAGATGACCTTCAGAGTAGAAGCTATTGATGATTTTAAAGCCCTTTTTGATGAACGCAAATCAACTATAAAAGGATTCCCCGGTTGCACACACCTCGAATTGTGGCAGGACAGCAAACAACCCAATATCTTCTTCACCTACAGCCACTGGGATGCAGAATCAGATCTGGACCATTACCGCTTCAGTGAGTTTTTCAAAGATACCTGGACACTTACCAAGGCACTCTTTAAGGACAAGCCCCATGCATGGAGTGTTGTCAGATGCTGATTTGCATGTAATGAAAAATCAGAAAGAAGCTACAGTTGGTGCTATAAGAACGAAAGTATACTGTTCTGGATCTCTTTCAGCTTTTCCCGAGATACTTTCATTTTAGGCTGATGAAAGTTGAGATCATTTGCTGAGTTGATTGGCAACAGATGCATATGGGCATGTGGTACTTCCAGACCAATAACAGAGAGCCCGCAACGGTCGCAGGGAAACGCCTTTTCAATGGCCTTAGCAATCGGTTTGGCAAAAACCAGCCATTCGGATAACAATGCATCACTCACATCAAAAAATTTGTCTGTCTCAGCTTTAGGTACTACCAGCACATGCCCTTCCCTTAAAGGAAAAATGTCGAGAAATGCAAAAAAATGATCATTCTCTGCTATTTTATAGGAGGGAATTTCACCAGCTATGATCTTCGAAAAAATGGTTGCCATACTAAATGGATATACTTTCTACTCTGAATTTAAGGGTTCCGCCTGGTGTTATTACTTCAATAACTTCGCCTATAAGCTTACCTAACAGCCCTTTACCAATTGGTGAAGTAACAGATATTTTACCCAGCTTAATGTCTGCTTCTCTTTCAGATACCAGCTGATAAACCATGGTTTTTTTAGTACCTAAATTGGTAACACCTACTTTACTCAAAACAGATACTTTACTTACATCAATATCTTTAGCATCAATAACCCTTGCCGACATAAGTGCAGTCTGCAGATGTGCGATTTTAGCTTCATGATGGCCCTGAGCTTCCTTTGCTGCATCATACTCTGCATTTTCCTTCAAATCCCCTTTTTCCCTGGCTTCTGCTATCTGCCTGGCAATTTCGCTCCGGCCAGTTGTTTTCAGCATGTTCAGCTCCTCTTTCATTTGCTCCAAAGTCTCTTTCGTCAGGTAGTTTAAATCTGCCATTTTATATTATTTTAATTGCTACAGAAAAAAAATACAACGCCTCTTGTTCAGAAGCGTTGCAATGCAAATATACTAAAATTTAATTATTGTAATACTGAAAAAACACAAAAATAAGATTCAGCCGGGATTAACGGGTCATACGGATAGCAAACATATGAACACCATTTGCAGGGCGTTGGGTGGGGCGGAAAGAATAATCAAGAGCTACCATCGGAGATTTTGCGCCACCTATCCGGGTTTGAGCAGTTACACCGAAAGCCAATCCCTGATACATTGTAGAACTGGTACTCAGACTTCCTATACCATTTTCATAACGGTATGCTGCACGAGCCATAAACATATTCCTGTAGCTGTATTCCAACCCTGCACCCAGATAATCATTACTAAAAGAATTAGAGGTGAAATTACCATATGCTGTAAGCCTGTGCTGAGAAACCGCATCCTTTCCGCTGAGCCGGTTTTGATCAAGGTACATATCATATGCCAATCCTATATTAAGGTTGGTTGGCATTTCGAATTTATCAGACGGATAATCGGCAGTTACGGCAAAAGTTGGTGTTGACTGAGGCTGCTCAGCATTGATGGCAAAACCAGTACCGGTAAACCTCATATTTGTACCAATATTATGCAAAACTATACCAAAATGGAAATTATCCTTCTTACCGGTAACATACTGAATACCACCATCGAAAGCAACACCTAAAGCAGAGATATTATTGATCTGCTCAGATACGTAAGTAGCTGCAAAACCCGCATTGATATGCGTTGAAAACTGTTTGGCATAACCCAACTGAACGTTAAGAAACTGAGGATGATAAGAACCATAACCTTCCGGATTAAAATAATCTGTTGCAGTAATATCACCAAAACCCACTGACATGATGTTTACACCAACCACACCAGCATCGCCCAGTTTCTGAGCTACAGCCAGATTATTGATTGATATACCTGTCCCGCTAAGGTATATTCCATGAGAAACACCAACCTGAAACCCGGAATCATTTGCAAGGCCGGCAATATTTAGTTTCAATGCTTCAATACCATCAACAGAAGCAGTATTCATTCCGAAAAGGCCAGTGCTGCGCGCCCATGGATTTATTTCCAGTTCAGGAGCGCCGGCTTGTCCGACACGGTCTTTATTCCCAGCAATAGCATTGAATGACATGCTTACAGCAAAAACTGCTACAAAAAATTTAATCGAAAAATTGTTCATAATTATATTGAAATAAAAAATTAATAATATCCGGGGTAGCAATATGCTACCCCGAAAAATCAATAATATTAATACGATGTTACATCCAGTGGCCTCATCGCTCCAAACCACTTAATTACAGTTTCACCAATTCCCACTGCGTTTACATGTATCAGGTACATACCACTTGAAACGGGCAGACCGACTGTATTCTTAATATCCCAATCAATATAAGGAGTACTAGGATCATTTTTCGAAAGGCTGCGTACTAAGATACCATCAAGTGTATAGATATTTACATATACCTGTGCTGGCAGATTAATAATCCTTACTTTGGTATCAAACCTGTTGTTTTCATAACCTGAATAACCGTAATATGGATTAGGCACTGCAAAAATCCTGTTAACCAGACTTCCAGCGTTCGGATTATCCCCCTTGCTGGTTGGTACAAGCGATTTAGTACTGAATGTATAATACGGATTAGTCATCTGTCCTGAAGCTGCTTTTGGTACCGGGAGCGTAGTTGTATCAACAGCCAGATATGGACTATAAGGTCGGTTAACACGGAATCTTAAACGCGTCTGTGTAGGTATCAAACCATGACCGTTATTGTTTAGCGGAGCCAGATGGAATTCCGGATTCAGAATCGGCACTCCTACCCAGGCCATGTTTGCATACGCCTTTTTGAGGAAGCTTATTGAAGAACCTGCCTGCTGTACGTTAGCGACAAAGGCCTTATCACTATCATAAGCCGTGTTTAATATATAAATAATGTGCTTCCCTCCAAACAAAATAGAATTGTTGTAAACACTCAACGATGTTGAATCAGGGTTCCAGATCATATCCGCCCCATTATCATAACCAAGATAGGAATCTTCACCGAATACGATATTCAATCGCCTTCCTGTACTCTGATCTATAGCATAACCAGGGAAATAAGACATACCCTTATTAGCCGGATTATCATCATAAACCGGAGTATTGTAACTACCATCATTGGCAACATTTAAATTCCAGCCGGAATGTGCACGCAACCAGAATTTATTGGTACCACCCTGAGCTAATGTAGGGTCTTCCTGCTCCTCAACTACAGCACATCTTGTCCAATAAGCAACTGTATCAGTTAATACCAGATCAATATCAGGCAATGTTTCAAAATTAGCTACTGTCTGGGTACTTGAATTGTAAGCAACTTCAAAACCGCATTGAGTCCCTGCCCCATAATGTTCGTTATAGTAAGAAGCAGCGAGTACATAAGGGCCCCATGTGCTCTTTGTGGGCCCAAAATTAGCGAACATATTTTCGTATGCGAGGTTAGAATCCAGCCAGAATCCAGCTGCTGTGTTATCATTGAAATTACATGGATTGCCGAGAGTAGTTGCACTGGGAGCAGACAATGGAGTATTATAACTGTTTGTTTTACCCGCCCTCAACCAGTTTTCAAAACTACTGTCCGACTTATCCTGTATGCCTTCAAGCCAAGGCATTGTAGAATCAGCAAAAGTAATATCAGAACCAATGTATCCGTTACCGGCCAACTGATTTACACCAGGCGCAGCAGGCTGGCTGATGTTTATCGAAATACCATAGGTAGACAGAATCTGTTCGTTGATAAAATTGAGTTCCTGCTCACTGTAGATAGTATCAACTACATTGCCATTTAAATCATACGCTGTTAACCTCCAACCTGCTGTAGTATCGAATCCAGCAGAATTTTTGTTATTAACAATTTGCAATGCCCAGTTGTATGCCGGAACAACAACCGGATCAATCACTTTAACATTAATTGGTCCGTTGCCAGGCAGGTATGAGGCCTGTTTTACAAAATTACCGTCTCTTGCTGCTGCTTCTGAAGCTGCATCCAGCTGATCAAAATTACCACCGTTACCCTGTCCTTCCAACCTGGTAATAGCAACACCGCTACCATAACTGGCATTTAATACAGTGCCCATATCTCCGTTCGATGGGTTTGGCAAGGCAGGAATAATTTTGATATCTGTGCCACCATAACCATGCGAGCTACCTATATAAGGTGAACCTTGGGTATTGCCGGCATTCTGGTCATTAAATGTTGCAAAATTATTATAACCATAGGCAATAGCTACAAAGTAATAAGTATGGTAATTGATAAACTGGTTATCAGATCCTGTAGCAAACTGATCGGTTGTTAAAACAAAACTGTGAACTATACCACTGTCTTTACCTACAACCTTTATCTGAGGAACAAAAGTGTTACTGGACACTGCCAGATCCTGTACATAATTGACTATCTGGGTAACGCCATCATGAATATCGCACTCAAAAACTTCCTGAGCCACAGTATTATCCACTTCACCTGTAGTCTGATTGAAGATATCAGCTGATGAAACGTTGCTATTGGCTAACTGGAACACACGGTACCCCTGGAATTTATACAATGAATCATTAGGATTTGTAGATCCTTTGGCCTTTGTTACGGCCTGATGGTACTGAAGAGAATCCTTGTAGGTGCCATCACTGCGGCCATAACTTTCATTATAGTTATTGCTGGAATAAGGATTGACCATGTAAAACAATAATTTCCTGTCCATTTCCCTTACCGACAGAATCGGTGCTTCAGGACCTTCTACAGTTTTGAAATTATCATCAAATAAAGCCTGAGCCTGATCGTCAATGCTCTTTATTGTTGTGAAATTAGTTACCGGGCAACCACCTACAGGCTGAGGAGCCCATACGCAACCAAAAGTTATATCATTTACAGCGCCTGGTAATAATTCGAACGGACCGGAAGAAAATATAAACCTCCTGTCTCCGGGGTTGTTATTACAAGCACACTCTGACCACTGGCTGTTATCACTTGGATCTCCCCAGAAAACATAATTTGATACAGGTCCACTGCCATATCCCTTACTCGGACTACCAGCTCCACCAAAATCATAAGCAAAACGCTGACCTGTCCTGATTGAACCAGTCATATAAAAATAGATCTGCACTCCATTATCAGGATTACCAATTACACTCGCATCATTTACATAATAAGTAAAATTGGTCATGCTCAGTCTCTGAGCTGAATCAAGTACGCCTTTAGAATCCCTGATCATTCTTATAGGTCCCTGAAAGAAGTCGAGACCAACCTGCGGAGGATTAAGACCATAACTGTTTACAGGGCTACCGGCAGAGCAACCATCACAGTTGGTACCATTATACTGAATACCAAGCCCCCTTGTAGTATCGCAACCAATATAATCATCGAATGCATAACCCAGATCGCAGTCATCCCATACAGCTATATAGGTACTGTCTATGGAAAGTGATCCCCGGTTAATAACCCGGTAATTACAGAAGGTTGAATTATTCAGAAAATCCTGTGTTGCAAAAGCAAAGGCTGTGGTTTGCACTTCCACACCTATTGCTGCCGTAAGAGATTGCTGTTTTACATTACCCGCATCATTAAATACCCACCAGATCATTTCATCAGGAAGGCTCTGAACTCCGTTACTCTCCAGAACCGGGTATTCCCCCTGATTGGGTTCGTAAATTCCATCACCATTCAGGTCCTTAAATGCAGCATAAGTACGTCCGTTATATGGCGCCTGACCCAGAAGAATCTGACCAGTATTACTTTGCGCCTGCTGGTTACCGGCTGCTGGCCATTGGTAAATCACATTGTAATCTGAGGACTGTGGTGGTGCTCCTGATTTTGATAACTGGATAAAGGAATTAATAGTAGATTTATCAACTTTCCACTGGTAATCCCATAAATTACAAACGCTTCCGGTAATTTTTGCATTGCCATCCAGCGCGCCAGGCCAATAGTCATTACCATCCTGACGGTAGGTTTGAGCAGCTACTTTAAGCTGACCCTGTTTGTCGAAACCACCAATCCAGCAGGAGGCTGCAAACTGTGAACTTTTTCCTGATCCTTTTGGAATTTCATAAGCAGCTACCTGCAGACCAATATTCCACCACATATCACCACCAGTCATCAATCGGGCACGAACATTATTGATATCCAGGTCGATAGCCGAACCAGCAGGCTGGCAGGCTGCATCACTGGTTTTTAGTGCCGAGGCCCTGTGATGGGCGGTAACAACATTTTCCCTGGCTATACCCAGAGTACTAAAGAAGATACCGGCAAGGGTAAGGGCGCCTGCAAACCTGATATTAATTCTAGTCTTCATAACCTATATTATTAGCTGTAAATATTATTAAAAATTGAATTCTAAAGCAAAACTGATTGTCCGGGCATAATTATAATGGCCTGGGTCATTATAATATATGGAATACATATCAGAATATGATTGTGGATTTATCTGCTGTGGAACGTATTGTTTGCCAAATGATGAGGTGAGGTAGCCATTATCGTTCGGTTTACCTGTAAACCCGTAAACACCGAGTATATCTTGTGTCTGCAATAAATTGTTAACCTGAAGGATTGCCTTGAGATACATTGGCTTTTTTGGTTTAAGGCCCTTCACTAAATCAGCCTTTTTCTTGGCGCTTGTAAGTGCAAAGTCTTTATCCAGACGCATATCAAGACCATAATGCCATGGCAACCTTGAACCATTTACACCACCTACAACTGTAGTTTGCAATGCATCTGTGTACCTTGTATATGGTTCACCGCTCCTGGCCTTGGCAATAAAGTCTACACCCATATTCTGGAATACTGGCTTACCCTTAATGGTTGGTCCTTCACCTTCCAGATACCTGTAATCAATATTAGCAGCAATATTGTGACGGGAATCAACATTCAATGCAGTTACATAACGCTGGTTGGGTAATCCGGCCTCAATGAAATTCTGTAACAATCCGTTGCGATCTGATGGAGTCGAACCTGTACCTTCTGCAAACTGGAGTGTATAGGATATGTTCATCTTCAGGTGATTGGTAGCCCTCAGATCATAATTAAGCGTTGTACCCTTAGTAGTTGAGAAGTCCCTGTTTCCATAAGTATAATACGTGATCGGATAGGCATATAAATAAGGAACGGCGGTAATCATGTCTTTACGCTCCTTATAAAAAGCAGACAGCTGGAGTGCTGAGTGGTCATTCAGTTTTTCCTGGAAACCAACTTCATAGTCATATGTAATTTCAGGTTTCAGGTTTGAATTTGAAATCGGGTAAGTAGTATTACTACCTACACTCTGAAGGAAATAATAAGTACTTGCGTTAGCATTGATATTGGTTGAAGGGTGGTGGGAGTAAATATCGTAGTGAGCATAAAAATTTGCTACATCAGATATTGGGAACTGGAAGGAGATACGGGGCTGCGCCAATACCGCTGGTGTATAATCGGTAAACGCCAGGTTAGGGTTATAATTATTGCTGGTAATTTTTACTGAGTCGTTAATCAGCGCTGGCTGAGGGTCGCGGCCTCCTGAATACTGTTTCAATGTAGATGGATCTGTAATAAATTTACCAGTTGGGTCATACCAGTTGTCGCCACTGCGGTAACCAATAATAGATGGTACTTTAGCCGTATTATCGTCTACATAAACCACATAATTTCCGGGAATATTTGCAGGATGTTTTCCACCGTTAAGTATATTATCTGAACCAGGCACCTGGCTCACGGTTTTTTCTCCGTATTCTGAATATGGATCTATCAGCACCTTGGCATTATTGGTAAACCGGTCTATACGGACTCCCACATTAAACCGTATATCTTTAAAATTGAAATTATCGAGCAGGTAACCAGCCATATAAGTTGGAGTATAGGGTGCTATAGGGCGGGTATAATTACCGTTTGCATCCTTTGCAGTCCAGAAATCATTGAAGTTAACATTGCCGGTCTGAGCAGCTCCGGTATAGGTATAACCTGAGTAATAAACAAATGAATTGCCTGAATTCAGCAACTCATCAGCATTGAACATATTTAATGAAAACAGGGAAGGATTCAATGCATCTATATTGATGTCTTTTGTACCTCCATTGGCTGTATATGCTGACCCTAATGCAGTTCTCAGATTATTATCAAAAGTCTTATCAGTATTAACATTTACATAATTATAAAAAATTGTATCGTTAGGGCCGGGTACAACAGCACCCGACTGAACCTGCGCCAATGTATACGACTTGCCATTAACGATAAACATAGGATGTGTTTTATCCAGTTTCAGGTTACCGTTATCTATATTTGATACGAGCTGGCGCATTAGCCCCCACAATGATGCGGTAGCACCTGCATTAGCCAGTACTTCATAATAACTTTCAACCCTCTGCTGGTAGTACAATCCAAACTGAATGGCATGTTTTGTATGGCCTGCCAAAAGGTCGAATGATGCATTTACATCCAGGGCATACTGGTTATTATTATTTCTGTAATAAAAACTTTGAGTTGAACCCGGGCTTAATAAACCGCTAAAACCATAAGTTGATTTAGGTTCATCACCATTTACAATACCGTTGAACGCCTGAATCTGAGAAATAGAGGTTGGCATTTGATTGAATGGAATAGCATAACTATTGTAATACTCAGATGTATAATTTGCAAGGCCGGTATTTGTATTGCTTGGAGTAAACGTAATATTGTTTGCCTGGTTATAAAGCAAAATTGTCCCTTGCCTGCCGCTGGCAGAATCAGTTTGTACAGTTGCATAGACCGGTGTATGGGTTTCATTGAATTTACCCACATATGCATATTGGAATATATTAGACTTCAATTTTGCATCTTCCTCAACTGCACTTTGATTCTGGAAGTCAGCCTGTACTGAATAGAATGCATTGGATATAATACTATGTCTGGATGATGTATCCCCTGTCTTATTGAACTTTTGTGTAAACCTGATAAATCCACGGCCTGCAATCTGGTTCTGTATTGGTGTGGCCCCTGAGGCGAAAAGATCGTAATGCCTGTTATACAAGTCGGTCTTTGTATAGTCGAAAGAGCCACCTGCAACAATATGCATATTGTCCGATACCTGGTAATCCAGTTTACCGTTAAGCCTCACTTCCTGTATTTCATTGCTTGGCGGGATTTTTACTTTTTGCAGATCGGCCATTGTAACATAGTCAGATGCAAGGTTTACTGAAGGCTGGCCGTTATTATCGGTGTTAATGAGCAAGGGGTTTTGCTGCAGATTTTTAAGGATGGATGGCTTAACAACATATTCTTCATTAAACGCCGGATACCTGTCATGGTCATCATAAACGTCTCCACTAAAAGAAAAACCTAATACGGGTTTCTTGCGGGTATGGTCGCCTTCCTGAATTATTTTACTATAGATCGGGCCTGCTATGGAAAAGGAAGCCAGATTATTGTTATAGCCATCTATAGAGTGCTGCAGACGGATATCACCGGTCATTTTCTGCGATACACCCCTGGTAGTTATATTTACCACTCCACCCTGGTTATCACCGTATTTAGCCGAAACACCACCTGTCATAACTTCGATCTGATCTATTGAACCCTGAGCCTGGTCAATTCCGGTAGTACCCTGCACCTGAACTCCGTCTATAATATACAATGTACCAGAAGTTCTGGCACCTGCTATCGAAACATCCTGCCCTCTCTGCGACTGGTAAACCCCCGCAGTGGTACTTACGATATCAGTAACCTGGTTTGTAGGGATGGTTGCGATCTCCGTCCGGTCCAGAGTATGTTCGCCCGCATTTCCAACAAGCGGTTTCCTGTATTCTTTAATAACCACTTCCGGTCCTCCTATCTTCAGTGTATGCCTACTCATTGTGAAATTAACAGTAGTACGCGAGTCTGGTGATACAAGTACCTTATTGGTAAAACTTGAGTCGTAACCAGCATAAATACACAGAACATCATAATAACCTGGCTCCAGAGGCTTGATTACGAAATTACCATCGTAGTCAGTTACATTGCCACCTTTTAAGATACCACCGGAGTAAACCTGAACAGCGGCGCTGATCATGGGTTCTTTCTTTTCGTCTATCACCTTACCAGCGATTTCCTGTGCTATAGCAGAACCGGATAGCGAAATAAATACAAGCAGAAACAGAGAACGTAAAGTACGTGTCATAACTAGTGTTAATAAATTATTAGCAAATGAGGCGTAAAGGTAAAAAAATCTGTTAAAAATCCGCACCTGGCAAATTAATTTTCCTCCAAACCCCTATATAATTTTGAAATAAATGTGTGCTTTTTTTAAGGTCTTAAATTTTCCTACTACTATATAGACGAAAAACCAGCAGCAAATCTTGGGTAAAACTGAAAATATTTTTTGTTTGCCTTAACAGATCACCGGATTAGCTCTATTATCGATGTTTATTAATGAAATAAATATGCTAAATAACCCGATCAGTCAGGTAAAATGAAACTTTATCAGCAAGTATTTTGCTCATTTTATATAGCGACTCATGAGTATAACCTGCAATATGCGGGGTCATAACTACATTTGGAAGCACACTCATTGCAGCAAAAAGCCTATTCAAATAATTTTTTTTCTCTATAATTACCAATGGCTCCTTTTCAAATACATCCAGGCAGGCTCCCTTTATTTTGCCACTAATCAATCCGTCGTGCAGGCCGATGGTATCGGCAATGTTCCCCCGGGAGGTATTTATAACAATAAACGGCTTGTGCATCCGTTCTATAAAATCCTGGTTTAAATAACCTACTGTATCTTGCTGAGCCGGAACATGAAAACTTACAATGTCTGCTTCTTCAAAAATTGGTTCGAGGTCCTGGCAATTTATTATGTGTGGAGGTATCCGTTGAGGAGCATATTTATCGTAGGCCAATATCCGCATATCAAAACCCATTAATTTCCTGGCAAAGGCTGCTCCTGTGTGGCCGTATCCTATTATAGCTATAGTTTTCCCTTCCAGTTCGGTTCCCCTGTTTTCCTCCCGCTTCCAGATTCCGTGCTGCAATTCGGCCTGGCTCCAGCCAATCCGGCGAATCAGGTCCAGCAGCATTCCCAAGGCATGCTCAGCTACTGCGTTGCAATTTCCCTCCGGGCTTGCAAAGCAAACTATTCCTTTTTCCCTTGCATATCCCTGATCTATCACTTCCATACCTGATCCCATGCGCCCGATCCATTTAAGATTCGGGGCTGCATCAATCAGCTCTTTGTTCAATTGCAACCTGGTGGAGGTGATAACGCCAACACAATCGCCGATAAGGGCAAAACCCGATTCCTGAGTTATTTTTTCATGCATAACACATTCGTAGCCCAGCGATGAAAGTGCATCCAATAATACCGGGTGAACCGGCGCCGCAATCAGAACCATCTTTTCTATAATCATTTTTGCGCAATGATATTATTTTAAAAATTAATGCAAAACGGAAAAACTTTCCGGCAAACCAACTGGTTTACCATGCAATAAAAGTTGCCGGTATAGCTCCACAAAATCTGCCACAGCCAGTTGCTCCGCCCTTTTATCCATCAGGGGGCCTGACAACATTTCAGCCGGAACTGTACTTTTAAGTGCATTACGCAATGTCTTTCTCCGCTGATTGAATGCCGCTTTCACCAATATTATAAACCTGCGTTTATCGGCTATTTCAAATTTATTGTGCACCGTTGTAAATTTTAAAACGCCGCTTTTAACCTTAGGGGGCGGAGTGAAACAATTCTCATTTACATCTAACAAATAGGTAACCTTAAAGAAAGCCTGCATCAGCACACTCAGAATACCATAAACCTTCGATCCCGGCCCTGAGGCTATACGTAGCGCTACCTCTTTCTGAAACATACCAATTACTTCATCGACCTGTGGTTCCCATTCCAGTATTTTAAAGAGAATGGGTGAAGATATATTATATGGAAAATTCCCGATAACCGAAAATCGCCCTTCAAATGGAATATCTGCTTTCAGAATATCTTGCGAAATTATTTTACCCTCCAGCTGCGGATAGGTTTTTTTGAGATAAATTACCTTCTCGGTATCTATTTCTATGGCCTTAAAATCAATGGCAGGTAATTGAACCAGGTATTTGGTAATGGCCCCGCCGCCCGGCCCAATCTCCAGTAACCGCATACCGGGTGTCAGCGTAACCTGCTCAACAATTTTCCGGCATACATTTTCATCGTGCAGAAAATGCTGACCCAAACTTTTTTTCAGCTGAAGGCCGTTCAGAGTCCTCGATGAAGTATGATCCATAGGCCCAAAGGTACAGGTTTCCGGTTGTGCTGGCTATAGCATTACCAGAGCAGCTTATTACAACTATTGTAAACACCCCAACAAACAGAATTTTAGGCAGAATTAGATTACCTTTGCCCATTATTTTAATTTTACCGCATGGAATTCAAAATATTACAGAAACAAGTCATCAAAAACCAGGTTTTTATCATAGATCAGGAAGCTAAAATCAGCCAGCTACCGGAAATTACTGAATCAGAAGCTGCATTTATAAATACCTGCTTTGCAAATGATCAGAACCTGATTACCCTGAACCGCTATGGATATTTCGTATATATATATCTTGTAAAACCTAAAAAAACAGACGCTCAGACAGGCGAGAGTATCCGCAAAAGCGGCGCCGAACTGCAGGGCATCTGCAATAAATACAAACTGGCAGACCTGCTTATTAATAATCTTTCAACTACTGCCAATGCGGCATTGCTCCTGGCTGAGGGAATAGCACTTGCCAATTACCAGTTCCTGAAATACCGTACTAATGCAAAAAAAATAACGCATTCACTGATTACGGTTTATTTCACTAAAAATTCTGCCACTCTCAAGGAAGTCAACCAGCTCTCGATAACTATAGATGCCATTTACAAGGCCCGTACACTGGTTAACGAACCATTGAATTTCCTGAGCGCCGAACAATTATCGGCCGAGATTGCCGCCATGGGCAAGGAGGCAGGTTTTAAAGTAACCATATTTAATAAGGCCAGACTTATAAAAGAGAAAATGGGTGGTATACTGGCAGTAAACAGGGGAAGCATTCAGCCTCCTACTTTTACTATAATGGAGTATATCCCCAAGAAAGCTATAAATAAAAAGCCTATTGTACTTGTTGGTAAAGGAGTAGTGTATGATACTGGCGGAGTATCGCTGAAACCAACCCTCAACTCAATGGACCGCATGAAAAGCGACATGAGCGGCGCGGCCCTAGTGAGTGCAGCCATGTATGCGATAGCTAAAATGCAGTTACCCCTTCATATAGTTGCCCTTGTACCTGCTACCGATAACCGGCCTGGAGAAAACGCTTATGTGCCGGGCGATGTGGTTACAATGGCCAGCGGCGCAACGGTGGAAGTGCTGAATACCGATGCCGAAGGCCGGATGCTGCTGGGCGATGCTCTGCACTGGGCCAAACGATATAATCCGGAACTGGTAGCCGACTTTGCCACCCTCACCGGTGCAGCATCGGCTGCCATTGGCGAGAATGGTATAGTGTGCATGGGCACGGCTGATGACCAGACAAAACAAGCTTTTCGGGAAAGTGGTTTCAGACAATATGAGCGGCTGGTTGAATATCCTCTCTGGGATGAATATGGCGACCAGATAAAATCGGATATTGCCGACATAAAAAATACAGGAGGTGCTTCAGGTGGCGCTATTACTGCAGGTAAGTTCCTGGAGCATTTCACCGATTACCCCTGGATGCACTTCGATATAGCCGGCGTATCATTTGCTACCGCCAGAAAAGGATACACACCCATTGGTGGAACTGCTTACGGAATGAGGATGCTGCTCGATTTCCTGATTCATTACGGCAGGTCCTGAATACAAAAACCAAAAACCAGATTCACAACTACAAGGTAATAAATACTACTTAAGACCAAAGACTTAAGACTAAAGACTAAAAAAACATGCAGCCAAATAACGAAAAACCGGTAATAGGTATTACAACAGGCGACCTTAATGGTATAGGCCTTGAAGTGATTATCAAAACTTTTTCCGACAGCAGGATGCTGGAGTTGTGTACTCCTGTGATCTTTGCATCGAATAAAGTGATCAATTATTACCGGCGCATTGTTACTGAGCATACTTTTAATTTCAGCAGCACCAAAGACCTCACAAAGCTGAACCCCAAGCAGGTTAACATTTTCAACTGCTGGGATGAGGAAGTGCCGTTGCAACCGGGAGTGCTCACCGATGCCGCCGGCAAGTATGCCATCCGCTCGCTGATGGTGGCTACCCAATGCCTCAAAGACGGGCAACTTGATGCCATTGTTACTGCCCCCATTCATAAAAGCAATACTGCCCTGCCCGACTTTCCCTGGACCGGTCATACACCTTATTTCAAAGAGAAATTCGGCGCTAAAGATGTGGTAATGCTGCTCTATAGCGGCAACCTGCGCGTGGCCCTGGCAACCGAACATATACCCATTGCAAAAGTGGCGGCTGCAATTACCAAAGAACTGATACAGTCTAAACTGGCACTGCTGCGCGAAAGCCTGATAAAAGATTTCGGTATAGACAAACCTAAGATTGCTGTCCTTGGCCTGAACCCACACGCCGGCGATGAAGGCCAGATAGGAACAGAAGAACAATCCGTTATCAGGCCAGCCATCGAGCAACAGAAACAAGGCGGCAATCTTGTTTTTGGCCCATACAGCGCCGATTCATTTTTTGCATGGGGCACCTATACTGAATTTGACGCCGTACTGGCCATGTACCACGACCAAGGTTTGGTAGCATTTAAAACACTGGCTCAGGGCCACGGTGTAAACTATACAGCGGGCCTCAACGTAATCCGCACCTCTCCCGACCATGGCACTGCTTTTGATATCGCAGGTAAAAACCTGGCGGATCCATCCTCTTTCCGAGAAGCAATTTACCAGGCGCTCGATCTGCTGCAGCACCGCACCGACTATGCAGCAGCTACCGCCAATCCGCTGCGCAGAGGCCGGATTGAGAAGGAGAAAGATGGTGAAGAAGTAGTGGCGTAGTGCCTTGTCACTATTCCCGATTCCTGAGGTGAGTACTTTGATTTCAAGAGATTTAACTTGAGGGATACAATTGTTCAGGATTTCAATTATGTATTATTGAGCCTGGGTATGCCCCCTATTCGGGTTGACTTGCGCAACAGAGTTACCAATTTATTCAGAAGCTCATCTGAATTAAAGCATTTACATATATAGCTATGCCTTTCAGATACCTGAAATAATCGGATTCTTAATTTTAACCTTCCATTTCAGTTACAGTATCCCCTAATCTGCTTAAATTGCCGGCATTACTGATTTTAACATTCACACCACCAATATGCCAAAAATTTTCAAAGCAGTAACAGCGATTGCTTTACTGCTTATTTCTTTTGCAGCACATGCCCAAAGCAAATTTACTGTCAGCGGCAATATAAAAGATAAGAAAACCGGTGAGTCGCTTATAGGCGCTACTATCAGGGTATCTGATAATGCTGCCTTAGGAGCCGTAAGCAATGAGTATGGCTTCTTCTCACTCACACTGCCCTCTGGTAGTTACAAACTGCTTATTGGATATTCCGGCTACAAGGAACAGGAAGTTAGTGTGTCGGCCGATAAAAGTAATAAGCTGGAAATAGCTCTTGAGTTGCTAGAATCCCAATTGGAAGAAGTAACCGTATCGGGCAAGGTCAATAAAATAACCTCGGCACAGATGGGCATGGACAGGCTGGATATTAAAGACATCAGTGTGATACCGGTAATTTTCGGCGAGAAGGATGTAATGAAAACCATTCAGCTGTTACCGGGTGTAATGCCCGCCGGCGATGGCAGCAGCGAAATATTTGTGCGCGGCGGCGCCGGCGATCAGAACCTCATACTGCTCGATGATGCATTGGTATACAACCCCAGCCATCTGCTGGGTTTCTTCTCTATCTTTAACTCGGATGCCATCAAGGATGTAACCATTTATAAAGGCACTGCCCCGGCAAATTATGGCGGAAGGCTCAGCAGTGTGCTGGATGTAAAAATGAACGACGGCAACGACCAGGACTATCATGTAAGCGGTGGCATAGGCCTTATATCATCCAAGCTGGATGTGGAAGGGCCACTGGAAAAAGATCAGGGCTCCTTCCTTATTACAGCCCGCCGCACCTATGCCGACCTGTTCCTGAAGCTGAGCAGCGACACTACCCTTAAAAAAAGCAGGCTCTATTTTTACGACCTCAATGCCAAACTCAATTATAAACTGTCGAAGAAAGACAGGCTGTATCTGTCGGGCTACTTTGGCCAGGACGATCTTGGTGTAGGCTCCATTTTCGGCATCAACTGGGGCAATGCCACCGGCACGCTGCGCTGGAACCACCTCATAACCGATAAGCTGTTCTCCAACCTCTCCCTCATCTACAGCGATTACAGCTACAACATTAATGTGAACAATTCGGGCATAAGCGCCAATATCTTCTCCGGCATCAAAGACTGGACTTTAAAAGAGGAGCTGGAACTGTTTGCCAACCCCACCAACTCCATTAAGTTTGGTATAGCCAGTATCTACCATACCATTACCCCCGGCGAGGTAACTGGCACAAATATTACCACCTACAACCAGCCCGATAATCATAGCTGGGAAAATGCCATTTATATATCAGATAGCTGGAAGGCCTCAAAAAAATGGAATATAGATTACGGTATCAGGCTCAGCGCTTTCTCCGTACTGGGTGGCTCTAACCTTTATAATCTGGACCAGAACGGCAATATACTCGATACCCTGCATTATGGCTCCGGCCAGATTGTGAAGACCTATGTAGTACCTGAGCCACGAATCTCTGCCAGTTATATACTCAACGATGTATCTTCACTTAAAGGGGCCTATACCCACAACTCGCAATACCTGCACCTCATCAGCAATTCTGTGGCCAGCAACCCTACCGATAAGTGGGTAGGCAGCAATAATATCATCAAGCCTGAACTGGCCGACCAGGTATCGCTGGGTTATTTCCGCAGCCTTAAAAATGACCATTTCGAATTCAGTGTGGAGACCTACTATAAGTACATGCAGAACGAGATTGACTATAAAGACGATGCCAATGTGCTGAACAACACACCTATCGAACCAAAATTGCTTTTTGGCTATGGCCGCGCATATGGCGTTGAGCTGTACTTTCAGAAAAAAGTGGGCAGGTTTACCGGCTGGGTTTCTTATACACTGTCTAAAACAGAGCTCCAGATCAATGGTATCAATAACGATAGCTGGTATCCCGCCCGCCAGGACCGCAGGCACGATCTGGCCATTGTTGGCATCTACAAATTATCCCCAAAATGGACACTCTCTGCCGATTTTGTATACTATACAGGCAATGCAGTTACCTTCCCGGCTGGCAAGTACACCCTTAATCAGGGTGCTACCGGCGCCGAACCGCTCAATGCCAACTACTGGGTTTATACCACCCGCGATGGCGGCCGGATGCCCGGCTATAACCGCCTCGACATAAGCGCCACCAAGCAACTGAAGAAGCACAAGAAATTCTCATCCGAGCTCACCTATGGTTTGTATAACGCCTATGGCCGTGAAAACCCCTATATCATCACCTTCCGCACCGACCCTAATGACCCTAACAAAACTCAGGCGCTGCAAACTTCTCTGTTCCGTTGGGTACCATCTATTTCTTACAATTTTAAATTCTGATCCCGATGAACAAATCAAATTATACCATACCCGTTTTCCTGCTGCTGGCAGTATCTGCCCTTACTTCCTGCCAGAAAGTGATAACGCTCAACCTGCAGAACACACCCCCCAAATATGTAATAGAGGCCAACGTAACCAATCAGCCGGGACCATATACCGTAACCATAACCAAATCGGTAAGCTTTACCCAGGATAATGTGTACCCCACCGTGAGCGGGGCAACGGTTGTCATTACCGATGTCACCGCCAATGCAACAGATACCCTGAAGGAAACAACACCCGGCAACTATACCACCAGTGTGCTGGTAGGTGTGCCACTGCATCAGTATACCCTATATGTCAACGCAGCATCCAATGTATTTAAGGCCAGCTGCACAATGCCCGGGGTGGTAACCCTCGATAGTCTGTATTCCCAGCTTTCCGGCTTCAGGGGCAACAGCTATGAAATAGTGCCGGTGTATTCCGATCCGGTAGCCCTGGGCAACTACTACCATTTTGTAGAAGTGAAAAATGATTCTGTTATGCCCTCCATCTATATCCGGAATGATCAGCTCATCAACGGCAGGGTCATCAATACACCCCTGGGGGGAAGTGATGGCGGCAGCAAAATTAATGATGGCGATATAGTAGAGATATACCTCGAATGTATAGACTCAGCCATCTACCAGTATTACTACGGCTTGCAGCAATCCCAAAACCAGAACTCCGCCTCCCCCGCTGACCCGCTCAGCAATATCAGTGGTGGTTGCCTCGGCTATTTCAGCGCACATACCTCCAGCTATGGCACAATTGTTATACCTTAACATTTCATTCTATGTAAAATGAAATTTGTTGCCCCGGATTTATTCTTCCATCCCGGTTTCAGTGGCAGAGCCTGCCCACAGGAATCGACGGGGCACGCATGAACAACATATCGATATAGCTATTTGTCTTCCCATATTGATCACAATTACATAAAGTCCATTAAATAATTACACAAATATTTGTATCTTGTGCCATAAAACTTAAACTTATGGCCAGACCAGTACTTCAAGTCAAGGGATA
>Ga0214164_1000567_pt1 | contig 24105 bp, 17 predicted proteins | sample TroBogepilimnion_13_FD_153003 | JGI IMG/M metagenome (GOLD analysis project Ga0214164, IMG submission 153003) | Freshwater microbial communities from Trout Bog Lake, WI - Practice 03JUN2009 epilimnion v4 | ecosystem: Environmental > Aquatic > Freshwater > Lake > Epilimnion/Euphotic zone ...
GTTCAACGTCCAAGGAGACGCAACCATGTTTGAGCTAATGGATGCTTACAATCAGAGCGCGGTGATCAAAGTTCTGGGCGTCGGTGGCGCCGGTTGCAATGCCGTCGACCATATGGTCGAGTCGGGCATCGAGGGTGTTGATTTCGCCTGTCTCAATACCGATTCTCAGGTGCTCAGCAAGTCGAAGGTCAAGACGACGTTGCAGATCGGGTCGGGCATCACGAAGGGCCTCGGCGCCGGCGCGAACCCTGAAATCGGTCGCCAGGCTGCAATGGAAGATCGTGACCGTATCGTTGAACTCATCGAAGGCTGTGACATGCTGTTCATCACGGCCGGCATGGGCGGTGGCACGGGCACCGGGGCCGCGCCAGTGGTGGCGCAGTTGGCGAAGGAAATGAATATCCTGACCGTCGCAGTTGTGACGAAGCCGTTCGCGATGGAAGGGCAGAAGCGCATGGTTCTGGCGGATCAAGGCATTGCGGAGCTCGCGCGCCACTGTGACTCGCTCATCACCATCCCGAACGAGAAGTTGCTCTCGGTGCTGGGGCCTCGCACCCGATTGCTCGATGCGTTCACGTCGGCGAATGGCGTTCTTCAGGGTGCCGTTCAGGGTATCGCTGAACTGATTACCCGCCCGGGCCTGATCAACGTCGACTTTGCAGACGTGCGCACGGTCATGAGCGAGACCGGCATGGCGATGATGGGCACTGGTCGTGGTAACGGTGAAGACCGCGCGCGCACGGCCGCGGAGATGGCGGTATCGAGCCCGTTGCTGGAAGACATCAATCTGGCTGGCGCGCAGGGCATTCTCGTGAACGTGACGGCCGGTCTCGATCTCGCGATCGGCGAGTTGGATGAGGTCGGTAACACGGTCCGCCAGTTTGCGAGCGACGATGCCACCATCGTTGTCGGTACGGTCATCGATCCGGATATGCAGGACGAGTTGCGAGTGACCGTGGTCGCCACCGGTTTGGGTCGTGGTGAGGTGGCGACGGTTGTACCGGCGCCCGTCGTGCACAGCCCCCGTCAGCGCCCGCAAGTCGTGAGTAACCGTTCCGCCCTGTCGGGAGCCGCAGCGTCAGCGACTCGTCCGGATTGGGAAACGTTGGCCAATGAGCCGGCGAATACGCGTCGTCGCGCCGTCGGCGATGGTTTGTCGATGGGCTCGGAAATGCTCCACATTCCGACCTTCTTGCGCCGTCAGGCTGACTAATTGAGGGAATCTGACCCTCCCGGGCGACGCCCGGGAGGGTCGGGCAGAGCAGGATGCTCGCCGATCGTTACGCTAAACTCCTTCCACTGACTGCTCGGCGTGAGGTTGAGCGAATTTTCACGCCTGTGATAGCGTGTCATTAGGCCGCTGCCGTGCGGATGGCCGATAGGATGGAAGCGAGTCGGGATGATTAATCAGCGCACTTTGAAGAATACGGTCCGAGCGACCGGCGTGGGCCTGCATTCCGGCCGTAAAGTCTATATGACGCTGCGGCCGGCTCCGGCCAACACGGGCATGGTCTTCCGGCGGACGGACCTTGATCCACCCGTGGATCTGCCGGGACGGGCGGATCTTGTCGGCGAGACCATGCTGGGTACGAACATCATTGTGGGTGACGTACGGGTATGCACCGTCGAGCATATGCTGTCCGCCTTTGCCGGGCTTGGCATTGACAATGCGTTCATCGAGTTGAGTGCCCCCGAAGTGCCGATCATGGATGGCAGCGCGGCGCCCTTTGTATTTTTGTTGCAATCAGCAGGGATTGAGGAGCAAACGGCTCCCAAACGATTTGCTCGCATTCTGAAAACCGTTGAAGTCCGCGACGGTGATAAGTGGGCACGCTTCGATCCATTCGATGGATTCAAGGTCAATTTCGAAATCGAATTCGATCACCCGATCTTTCGTCGCCACTCTCAAAAAGCGACTATGGATTTCTCGACCACGTCGTTTTTGCGCGAAATTAGCCGCGCCCGCACGTTTGGCTTCATGCGAGACCTTGAGAAGTTGAGGGCTCACAATTTAGCCCTGGGTGGGACGCTCGATAACGCCATCGTGCTGGATGATTTCAAGATCCTGAACGAAGACGGGCTGCGCTATGAAGACGAATTCGTTCGCCACAAGATTCTGGATGCGATTGGCGACCTTTACTTGCTGGGTAGGACCCTGATTGGCGAGTTCAGCGGCTATAAATCGGGGCATGGGCTGAACAATAAACTCCTCCGGACGCTGCTGGCAGACCAGTCGGCGTGGGAAGAGGTGACGTTCCGAGACCGTCAAGAAGCGCCGATTAGCTTTGTTGCCGCCGCCGCCTTTGGCGGTTAAGCCCTGGGCGTCGCTTTGGGCCTGACCTGAATTCGGCCCTTCTCGGCCGGTTTGCCCTCGTCATTCAGAATGCGCGGCAGCAATTCTGGGAGTGCGTATCGGAGCCGTGAGGCGAACGCTCCGCTCTCCACGAGGATCGTGAGGCGGCCGTCCGCCTCGAAAGAGGCCCCATGGACGCAGCCGGCGAGGTCCGGAGGTAGCGCCGCCTCCACTTGCGCTAGGGTGGACTGAGCTCGCTCCGCTCCAGCGCGCAAGGCACCTAATCGTTGCCCTTGTAAAGCCAGTAAATCACTGATTGATAGCGGTTTTTTAGGTTTCATCGGGGATCTAAACGGCGACAAATCCCGCCTATAGGGCGGTCAAAAGAAGGCCCGGAAGCCCTCGAGGAGCGGTCAGACGATACCGCTTCTTACGGCGTTCCTCTTGAGGTTCTGCGATCTAAACCCCACTTAGCGACCTTCGGCGGGTAATGGTCATCTCGACTTAGTACAATAGCCGACTTTTCCCCGGCCCCGGCGAGTGCCGTCGCCAGCAAGGATCCTGACCCGTGCTCAAGTTTCTGAAGTCGATTTTCGGTAGCCGCAACCAGCGCCTCTTGCGTCAGTACGGTCGCCTCGTCCACGCTACCAATGCGCTCGATGCGCAGATGCGAGCTTTGCCGGATGACGCCTTCCCGGCGTTGACGGCTAAGTTCCGCGAACGACTTGCCCATGGCGAGACGCTGGACAGCTTGCTGCCCGAGGCATTTGCCGCGGTGCGGGAGTCGGCGCGACGCACGCTCGGCATGCGCCATTTCGACGTTCAGTTGATCGGCGGCATCGCGTTGCACCAGGGCAAGATCTCTGAGATGCGCACGGGCGAAGGTAAGACCCTCGTCGCGACATTGCCGACGTACCTCAATGCGCTGCCTGTACTCGGCGCCCATGTCGTGACCGTGAACGACTACCTCGCGTCTCGAGACGCCGAATGGATGGGCCCGGTATACCGCTTTCTCGGTATGACGGTCGGCGTGATCCGATCCGGACAGTCGCAGGATGAAAAGCGCGCGGCCTACGCCTGTGACATCACGTACGGCACGAACAACGAATACGGATTTGACTACTTACGCGACAACTTGGCGTTCCGCCTTGAAGATCGCGTGCAACGCGGACTGCAGTTTGCGATCGTCGACGAAGTCGACTCCATTCTGATCGACGAAGCGCGTACGCCGCTCATCATCTCCGGACCCGCCGACGAGAGCACTGAGCTGTATCTGAAGATCAATGCGCTCGTCCCTCGTCTTGCGCGTGCCAGCAAGGAAGAGGTCGCTGAGGGCGGCGTACTGGTGACGGCCGTCCAAGGGGCTGTCTTCGGATCGGCCCTACACGCCCAAGACGTCCTGCTCTCCGTGGCCGGCGCTCCGGTGGCGACACCCGACGACGTCAAGGCCGCCTTGGCGGGCATGAAGACGGCTGGCAAGGTTAAGTTCGAGTTATGGCGGGATGCGAAGGCGCACACCATCACCATCGAAGTGCCTGGCGCTTCGGCGTTGTCGGAACTGACCCTGCGAGATCTTGATAACGACGTTCGGTATGACTTACGGGTCGGTGGCGACTACTGGGTCGACGAAAAGCAAAAGCAGGTCCATCTCTCAGAGGTCGGTCACGAAACGGTTGAACGTATCGTCCGTGAAGCCGGTCTGGTCCGTGAAGGCGGCAGTCTGTACGACGCCGCGCACATCCGTCTGATGCATCACCTGAATGCGGCACTCCGGGCGCACGGGCTGTATCACAAAGACGTCGAATACATCGTCCGTAACGGGGAAGTCATCATTGTTGATGAGTTCACCGGCCGCACAATGCCGGGCCGTCGCTGGTCCGACGGTCTCCATCAGGCCGTCGAAGCCAAGGAAGGCGTTGAAGTTCGCGAAGAAAATCAGACGATCGCCTCGATCACCTTCCAGAACTTCTTCCGCATGTATCAGAAGCTTTCCGGCATGACCGGTACTGCCGATACGGAAGCCTACGAGTTTCAGCAGATTTACGGGCTCGAGGTGGTCGTCATTCCGACGCATCGCCCCATGCAACGTAAGGACAACTCCGATCTCGTCTATCTGACTCAGAAGGACAAATTTGACGCGATCGTTGAGGATATTCAGGACTGCATCAAGCGTCAGCAACCGGTGCTGGTGGGAACTACATCCATCGAGACGTCGGAATTGCTGTCGAATGCATTGACGGCGCGAGGAGTGCCGCACGAGGTACTCAACGCCAAGCAGCATGAGCGTGAAGCGCACATCGTCGCGCAGGCGGGCCGCCCGGGTGCCGTGACGATCGCAACGAACATGGCCGGCCGCGGCACCGATATCGTGCTGGGTGGTAAGCCGGAGACGATGCCTGATGCGGATGCCGCGACGGTGGAAGCCGCGCAGGCCGAATGGCGCGTGCGCCACGAGCAGGTCCTCGCATCCGGCGGTCTGCACATTATCGGTACCGAACGGCACGAATCGCGCCGCATTGATAACCAATTGCGCGGCCGTTCGGGTCGCCAAGGGGATCCGGGTTCGTCGCGCTTCTATCTGTCGCTCGAAGACAATCTCATGCGTATTTTCGGCGACCCCGAGCGTATGAAGGCAATGCTGTCTCGCGTCGGTATGAAGGCCGGTGAGGCGATCGAGAGTCCATTGCTCTCGCGCCAAATCGAGCGCGCTCAGCGCAAGGTGGAAGCGTACAACTTCGATCTGCGTAAGAACCTGCTGGAGTACGACGACGTTGCCAATGACCAACGCAAGGTCATCTATGGGCACCGCAACGATCTGATGTCGTCCGAAGACATCGGCGACATGATTCGTGAGTTGCGCCGCGACATCGTCGCCGGCCTCGTCACGCAGGCGATGCCGCCGGAAACCGTCGACGAGCACTGGAATCTCGCAGGACTGCAGAACACCTTGGCGCGTGATTTTGGCGTGGGCTTTGATCCTAAGGCTTGGATCGACGCCGATAAGACACGTGGTGCACGCGAAATGGAGGAATTTCTCGTGGGCGCCTTCGATCAGGCGTACCAAGAGAAGGAAGCGATGTTGGGTGCCGGTGAATTGCGCCGTATTGAGCGGACCTTGCTGCTGCAGATGCTTGATACGCACTGGCGCGAGCATCTCGCTGCCATGGACTATATGCGTCAGGGCATCTTTCTGCGCTCGTACGCTCAGAAGAACCCGAAGCAGGAGTACAAGCGCGAGGCGTTTGAGTTGTTTACCTCCATGCTGGACCGCATCAATTACGATGCAGTGTCGCTACTGGCCCGTATGCAAGTCCGATCAGAAGCGGAAGTGGAGCGTGAGGAGATGGAGCGTCAGGCGCGCCTCGAGCGCATGATGCAGTTCCAGCACGCCGAGGCGCCGTCTCTGGCGGGCGCGCAGGAGCCGCCGCCGGTGGCGCCAGAGCCGGATACGCAAGTCCCGTTCCATCGTGACGTACGAAAGATCGGCCGAAATGAGCCGTGTCCGTGTGGATCGGGCCGCAAATTTAAGCAGTGCCACGGCGCCTTGCAGGCCGATGAGTCTGATCCCTTCCCGACAGTGGGTCGTAACGATCCGTGCCCGTGCGGTTCAGGTCAGAAGTACAAGCACTGTCACGGCGCGTTAGCGGAGTAAATTTTTCAGACGGCAACGAAGCCCCGTCGAGGTCTCTCGGCGGGGCTTTTTTTTGCGCGTCCTAAATGAACGGCTAATGTCAAAAGCGGCGGACTTATGTCCGATAGCGAATTTTTGTGTGTGATCTGTTTCGCAAATCGCATCGAAGTCGTCGTTCGCCGACATGAGCGCCGTCCACCGACGCGGAGGAGCCTCGTTAGTTTGAGTTGTCGCGCTGACTGCGATTTATCCATAGCGCATTAGGAGCAACTCATGTCTTTACTCTCTCGATCCCTACAAGCGAGCGTCATGACCATTCTCGCGGCGTCCTTAGCCGCTTGCGGTGGGGGCGGCGGTTCGTCGAGCACACCCGCACCGATCAGTTCAGCCGTCATTCATCAGACGCCATTCCTGATCCGCGATGCGCCGTCCGAGAACTGGGCATCGGTCGCCGTCATAGTAGTCTCGATTGCGCTCACGGCGAGTGATGGCAGCAGCGTGACGGTCTATCAGCCCACAACGCCGGCACTCATGAATCTCGCGCAACTCGACCAGATTTCCGATGCGTTGTCGGGCGCCATTCCTGCGGGCACCTACACCGGCGCTAACGTGACGCTGGCGGCCAATCCAGGTGATGTGGTGCTGACGGTCGGGCAAGACCCGGAGCCTGGCTTTGTCGGTACGCCTGGGTCCGTGATTCCCGCGGATCAGACGGTGATCAACGGTGCCACGGGCGCTTCAGGCGCGATGACCGTGAGTTTTCCTGTCGCGTTTAAGCGCGCGGTCACCGTATCCTCGAGTCAGTCGACGCCGATCCAACTCGATTTTAACCTCGGCCATCCGGCGTTTGTGATTACCCATGCAGTGACCGGTGGAGCCACGATTTATACCGTGACGTTCCAAGGCGGAACGGTCTTCCCGCATCCCGTTGCGAAGGTGACGGACATCGTCCTTCGCCATTTGTATGGAACGGCATCCAGCGTGACGGCCGACAACACGGGCATCGTCATCAGTCGGGAAGTTCCGATGCTGCCGATCACATCGCCGGAGACGGCGGTCAGTGTGGGTACGACGTCGACAGTTCTGGCCGATGCGACTCACGGCACGCTCTACTACGATCTCGACGCCTCAAATACGCCCACGACGGTTACGGATTTTTCATCGATCGCCGCCAGTGTGACCGGGCGACAACTGCGGGTCGAAGCCCGTTATCAACCGGACGGCTCGATGGTGGCGACCCGTGTGTTCTCGTCGGCCAACTTTGCGACCGTTTGGCGGAGCCCAGAAGGGCACGTCTTGAGGGTGGATCCGAGTCACAGCACGATGACGGTGTCCGGTGAGGATGGCACCCCGGTCGTCTTGACCGTCGATGCCTCAACGACCTTCACCGTGCCGAATCAGACAGCGGCGATCGGCACGGGTCCCGCATTTTTGACGAATGTGCATCGTGGATTTAAGGTGCACGTGACCGTCGATACGACAACGGCCTCGCTGGCCAATATCGTCGAAATTGAGTCGGCGGGGTTCAGTGGCCGAATCGCCAATTCATCGGCGACTCAGTTCGATATTCAGGCGACTTACCGTCATCTGGCAGACAGTTACGACGTGACCTTGCCCTATATCGCCGCGAACACGGTCACGGATGTGACCTTCAATGGCTCCCCAGTGACGGGATTCTCCTATTGGAATTTTGCATATCCCACGGAAGTGGTTTCTGCGCAGGCGGCGACCGCGACCACTGCGGCGGTAGATCCGATCGCTCAGTTCGTCCAAGCAACCGGAGGCAGTGTGGGATTTGGCGGCATATGGGGCCCGCTTTATGCGCGCGGCGAGACGCATGCGGTGTGGGGCGATCCCAGCAACCCGTCGGGATGGTCAGCACCGTGGGTGGACCTCATGCCGACGAATACGCCAACGGCATGGGTGTCGACGCCGATTGCCACAAATCAGTTCGCGATCTCGGCTCCGGGCGGCGCCGTACCGTTAACCGTGACGTTTGATACGACGCCAGGATCCGCCACGCTCGTGTACGCGGTTGAGCGCTCGAAAGACGCCGTCAATGTCACCGTTCAAGACATCTCCTCGTCATCCGGTCTTGCTGCGGTGACGACCGCATTGGCGCTGAACACGCCAGTTCGGGTGAGTGGGATCCCGCAGGCGGATGGCACGTTAAAGGCCTATGCGATCACGTACTTCACGGGAACTCACCCCACGAACTGATGCGGCTGATGCGTCCGGTGGGCTACGAGGGGCCCACCGGACGAGGACGGAATCCGCGCTAGAGCATCTTCCGGTACTGAATGAACCCCGAACGTGTGGCGATTTTGTCGTACAGATGCATCGCATCCGTATTGGTTTCGTGGGTAAGCCACCACACTCGGCTTGCGCCGGCTTCGGCGGAGCGCGTGTAGACGGCGTCGATGAGTTGGCGTCCGACGCCCTGGCCGCGTAACTCAGGGATTACGAACAGGTCCTGCAAGTAGCAGTAGTCACCCTGAGTCCAGCAGGACCGGTGCAGGATCCAGTGCACCACACCGACCGCTCGGCCTGAATCCTCCACCGCGAGGAATGCGCCCATCGGCTCCGACCCTGAGGTGAGGCGCTGAAACGTCAGGTCCGTCGTCGCCGCATCGACCGAGGCCTTGTAAAACGTCAGGTATCCCTGCCAGAGAGGATCCCAGCCGAGTCGATCGCCGGCGACCATCGGACGAATAAGCATTTGGGCGACTCCTTCAATTGTGCCGCTTGTGGGTAACGCGTGAGCGCGCAAAGATGCACGCATGACGACTGAAGACTACTGGACGCTACCGGGGCTGTCGATCCGCGAGGACGCCGCGTGAGCGCGCGCGCCATCATGGTGCTCGGGTGCACGAGCGGAGCGGGCAAGAGTTGGTTGGCGACTGCGCTGTGCCGCTATTACGCGCAACGCGGTGTGCGCGTGGCCCCCTTTAAAGCGCAGAACATGAGCAATCACGCGCGCGTCGTCTGCGGATCTGACGGTCTGATGGGTGAAATCGGTAGCGCCCAATATTTTCAAGCCTTGGCCGCTCGTGCGCGACCTGAGGTCCGTATGAATCCCGTGCTGCTGAAGCCGGAAGCCGACACGCGCAGCCAAGTGGTCGTGATGGGTCAGGTCGATCCGGCGTTATCCGCGATGGGCTGGCGCGAGCGCAGCGGTGCTCTCGCGCGAGTCGCGCAACAGGCCTTTCACGGACTGGCGGCCGAGTATGAGCTCATCGTCATCGAGGGGGCCGGCTCTCCCGCCGAGACCAACCTCGCGGAACAGGATTACGTCAATCTCGGCGCCGCCCGATGGTCTCAAGCGCACTGTCTGCTGGTGAGCGATATCGATCGAGGCGGATCCTTTGCCCATCTCTACGGCACTCACGCGTTGATGCCCGCGGATGTGCGGGCGCAATTGGCCGGTTTTGTCCTCAACCGCTTTCGCGGGGACCCAGCGCTGCTCGCCCCGGCGCCAGACGATTTAGAGTCCGCCACCGGAATCGCGACCGTCGCCGTGGTTCCCTACGTTCATGAACACGGCCTTCCCGAAGAGGATGCGCTGCCGTCGAGTCGGCGCCACCGATCGAGCTCTCGCGTGGTCGTGATCGCAGGCCCTGCCGCGAGCAATCTCGATGAATTTGAATGCCTCAACACAGCAGGCATCAGCGTTCAGTACGTGCGCGAGCCGAGTGGACTGGCCGAGGCCGATTGGGTGGTGCTGCCGGGGTCCAAACAGACGCGCGTCGACCTCGCGTGGCTTCGCAAGACGGGTCTTGCGGAGGCGATCGTTGCCTTCGCTCGACGAGGGGGCGCTGTGTTGGGCATTTGCGGGGGTCTACAGATACTCGGCGAATGCCTCGAGGATCCCGAGGGCTTGGAGGGCGAGGGGCCTGGCATCGTCGAGGGCCTAGGGTTACTCGCTACGACGACCGTTTTCCGGTCAACAAAACGACTGTCGCGCGCTACGGCTTCATTCGCCGGTCTCAATGACGCGTGGCGTCCCTTAAATGGCCTTGCCGTGGACGGTTATGAGATACACGTGGGTGCAACACACGGGTCTGTCGCCGCGCAAGCGGTGGTTTTCGGCGAGAATGGTGTGCCGATGGGGTGGCAACGCGGCAGCGTACTGGGCCTGTACCTACATGGCCTATTTGAAGCGCCGTCCGTACTCGCCGCGCTCTTTGGGCAGTCGGCGGTGCCGCTCGATGCCGCGTTTGATCGCCTCGCTGAGGTCGTATCGAACGGTTTCAAGCCAGGCGTTTTGGATCGATTGGGCGCGCGCTGAAGCGCGCCGCTCCGCATTCGGTAGGATGAGTACGCGTCGAGCGTTGGGGACACGAGCATGACTGAATTGCCGGCGATAGCAGTGGTCGCAGGATTGCTGTTCGATTCCTCAGGTCGAGTACTCTTGGCGGCGCGACCACCCGGTAAGGCGATGGCAGGACGCTGGGAATTCCCGGGCGGGAAAGTCGACGCCGGTGAATCCGAACCCACGGCACTCGCCCGCGAACTCGCCGAGGAGCTCGGCATCGAGGTGCGCGAGGACCACTGCGAGCCCTTTCATGCCGTCACATTCCAATACCCCGGTGCGCCGCGCGCCGTGCGCATTGCCGCGTACCGAATCCGTCAATACGTGGGGATACCCACCGGACGTGAAGGCCAAGCGCTGGCCTGGCATCCTCCTGCAGGCCTGCATGAGGTGGACATCTTAGAGGCCGATCGGCCGATCGTAACGGCCTTGCGACTCGGGTCACCCATCGACGTTTCATCACTGACAACGGACGCAATCCTGTACGAGTGCATTGAGTCGATCCAACGCGCCCCGACGCCGGCACACATGGTGGGCGTTTGGCTGACGGACGTCGCACAGGCGTTGCGTGCGCGCGATGCCGGCGCCGATTTCGTATTGCTGACGCCAGAGGCAGCCTCTCAACCCAACACGCCACTGCGCAGCAGTGGCGTGCCTTGGTATACGCCGATCAGCGTGTCAGCGCCCGACGCGACCGGACGCTGGACCCGGACTCATTCGAGCGTTGAGACGTCGATATCCACCTGAGCGTCGGCCAGTTCTGAAATCACCACCTCGCGCCCCGAGGGCAACAAGGTCAGACCCGAGTCTGTGATTAAACTGGGGACGAGCGGGCCGGCTTCGACACGGCCTTGGGCAAAGACAAAGCGTTCGATCACCGGATCGCCCGCCGGCCGACCCACGAACCAGACGGCGTCCTGAGCCACCACGAGGTTGCGCCAGTCGATGGGGGAGAGATCCCCTACGAGGAATCGATCATCGCCACCCGGCGCCGCGCTGCGCTGCCAGAGACCGCGGCGATCCGGACGCACGAAGTACAGCCACTGGCCGTCGGTGGACTCTTGCGCGGCGAGGCCACCGTCGGCCGTGATTTGCTCCGCCACCGTCGTGCCGACGACCTGTCGGAACAATTGCCAGCGTTTGCCGTTGCGGGTCGACGCGAAATACAACGTACGGCTGTCGTGCGACCAGGCGGGAGCTCGGCTCTCGCCATCGCCCTCGACTTTTGTCTCGCCCGATGCGGCCGCCACATCAATCAGGTAGAGGACGAGGTGTCCCTGCGTGACGGCCGTAAAGGCGATGCGGCGACCATCGGGTGAGAGTCGCGCCGTTTCGATCTGCTCGTACTGGCCTTTACTGACCGGACGCGGAATGCCGTCCGGTGCGGTGGCGACGTAGACCGCGTCATGATCACCGATATTGGAGATGTAAGCGGCCAGATGGCCGTCGGAAGACAGCGTGAGGCTACGTTCGAGCGCAACACCCCGCCGATACTCGGCACCCTCACTGTCTGAGGCGGCGCCGTAGTGGGCGAAGCGCGTGGTGATGTGCCAATGTTCAAAGGCGAGCGATCGACCGTTATCGGTCATCACGGGACGACGCTGCGGATCGACGGAGGGCACGAGGCGCTCTGCGGGCGCGCCATCCATCCGGATTCGCCAGAGGCTGTCCTGACCCCGTCGCGCCGAGGCGATGACGATCGAGTGGCCGCCTTGTTCCCAGGCCGTACCGGTAATCGGCGACAGGTCGTAGGTCATGCGGACGGGCTTGCTGGAATCGAGGTCGAGAATTTGCAGGTCCTCGGCTCCGGCCGAACGCGTTCGAACGAATGCCAGGCGACGCCCGTTGGTGGCTAACGCCGGTTGCGAATCGCCGGGCATCCCGGTCGACGGGTTGGTGACGCCGCCAGTCTTACCCTCACCGAGCAAAATAATTTGCCCCGGCGATTCCCAGGCCCCGCGGTGGGTCACGAGCAAGGCGCTGCCGTCCCGTACCCAAGTCATCTGGCCGGCGCTGCGGAAGTCGCAGTCGGCGAGACGCTGCGGTGTGCCCCCACTGGCGGGAACGGTCATGACCGCACAGCCGTCGCTCGTACGGCGGGTGAAGGCTATCGCGTTCCCTTTGGGTGCCCACGCTGGGTTGTCGTCGCGACCGACCCCGTCGGTTAAGGCGTGCGCCGCGCCACCGCTCGTCGGCCGTATGTAGAGTTTCTGCGTACCGTCCGGCTTGAGCCACGAATAGACGATTTGCGTGCCATCCGGGGATAAGCCCGGTGATAACTGACGGCCCGGTTCGTGCGCCACGACCGTTGTGTTGACGACCCGCCCGTAGAGGACACCTTCGCGACGTTCGACGAGCAGAATGAGGACCAATGCCAACGCAACGACCATGCCGGCCGCGAGGCCCAGCGCGAGACCACGGCGTCGCCCGCGTTTCAGATACGCGCCCACGCGATGGGTTTCGACGCGCATCGGTGCGTCATGGTCGTAGGTGTCGAGCGCGACGCGGCCTTCCACGGGTGCGCCGGTTTCAAAGGCGTAGCCGTCTTGCGCCGTATTGACCAATCGGACGGAGCCGTCGTCGCCCAAGGCGCGACGGAGAAAACTGGTAATCCGACGTAACTTGGTTGGGTGATTTTCAGGACGCACCGGTCCGTAGAGATGCAAGCAGAGTAGATCTCGACGGATCCCAGTGTTGCCAGCTTGGGCGATCAGTACGACGGCGCGTAAGGCGTGTTCGTCCAGCTCTAACACACGCGGGCCGCGCACCACGCGAGAGGCCTGCACCTCGACGCGCCACGTGCCCAGATCGAAGTCCGGGCAACTCTTAAGGTCGATCGGTTCGGGCAGGGGTCCGCGCGACCATATTTCATTTTGCGCGGCCCGCTTCTGGCGAACCAAATCCAGGTACGTTGGCTTTTTCACGGCGTGATTCCGAATTGCATGGCCGCCGCTGCAAAGGCCCATTGTTCCGCGTAGTCCTCCACCTGCATCCACACCGGGCGGTCGTTCCCGTGGCCCGCACGCGTCTCGACGCGCAGCAAGATGGGGTTTTTACATTGCGGCGATTGGGCCGCTTGGAGAGCGGCTGCAAACTTGTAACTGTGCCACGGCACGACGCGATCATCGTGCTCTGCGGTGGTGATTAACGTCGCCGGATAACACGTACCGGCATGGACGTTGTGTACCGGCGAATAGGCGAGTAGCGCCTTAAACTCTTCAGGATCTTCCGATAGGCCGAAGTCAGACGACCACCCGCGCGCGTTTGCGCTTGCTGTGTGGTAGCGCAACATATCCATGACGCCCACGGCCGGCAATGCGGCGGCGTACAGGTCGGGTCGTTGGGTCAACGTGGCGCCGACCAGCAATCCGCCATTGCTGCGGCCGCGGATCACGAGATGGTCGCGATTCGTCCAACCGCTTTTCTGCAACCACTCGGCCGCGGCAATGAAATCGTCGAATACATTCTGTTTGTGGATTTTCGTGCCCGCGGTGTGCCAGGCCTCACCGTATTCCGATCCACCGCGTAAGTTGGCGACCGCGTAGACGCCGCCTTTTTCCAGCCAGACCGCGACAGGGACGCTAAATGCCGGGAGTTGTGGCGAGTTGAATCCACCGTAGCCGTAGAGCATGGTCGGTCGCGTCCCGTCGCGCGGTATATCGCGACGGTGTGTGACATACATCGGCACCTTGGTGCCGTCCTTCGAGGTGTAGAACACCTGCTCTGTTACGTACGCCTTGGCATCGAAATTGAGTTGGGGTGCCCGAAATAACGCGGTGCTCATCGACGTCAGATCCAGTCGATAAATCGACTGTGGCGTCAGGTAATCCGTGTACGCGTAATACAGACCGGTCGCGTGGCGATCACCATCAAAGCCGACCACTTCACCCAGCCCAGGCAGCGAAAGACTCTCGATGTGGCCCTTTAGATCTGCCACGCGCACGACGCTGTGAGCGTCCTTCAAGTAGCGAATGACGAAGTGTTGAGACGCGTAATGGACGCCATCGATCGCTTCCGGTTGCTCGGGCACGATCGTCCGCCAAGACGCTTTCTGCGGATGATGACGATCCACTGCGATAATGCGGCCATTGGCCGCCGCTTGCGTGGTCAGGAAGTAGTACCAGTCACCGTCATTGCCCAAGTAGTCGTACCGGGCATCGTAATCGGTGAGTAACGGTGCGGCATCGGCATCGGGATCATCCAGATCCATGAGTAGCACACCGCTCTGCACGTAACCGTCCGAGACGTGAATGACCAATTGGTGTCCGTCGTCACTCACGGTGGCGTAGGGGTTCCGGTTCGTATCGTTTGTCACGGCATAAACAAAACGATCCGATTCTTCCGGCGTGTTCAGTGCGTGAAACCAAACGCTGACCTGACGGGAGTCGTCGCCACCCGTGCCGCTCTCCCGTGCCGGATAGCGTGAGTAGTAGAAGCCCCGGCTGTCTGTCGACCATGAGGTGCCGGTAAATTTGACGAGGCTGAGGGTCTCGGGCAGGTCGACGCCGGTAGCGACGGACCGAATGTGGATGGTTTTCCAGTCGGTGCCGCCGTCCGAGGTGAGGTAGCTCAGGTACGCGCCGTCCGGCGAGACCGAGTACCCGGCAAGCGCGGTGGCGTGATCCGTGGATAAGGTGTTGGGATCCAGAAGGACTCGGGGGGCCGTGGCCCCGGCATCGAGCACGGTCAGCACGCTTTGGTCCTGACTGCCGTCGTTGTGCAGGTAGAAGAGACGGCCGGCATGCTCCTCCGGGACAACGTACGAGTGGCCGCCGGACAACGACGCACCAAAGCGCTCGTAGTTCCACAGTTCGGACATTCGGCGGCGGAACGGCTCCCGACCTGGGAGTGCGTTCAGGATCGGCTGGGTGTAGGCATTTTGGGCGTCGACCCAGGTATGGACTCGAGGATCGTCGAGCACTTCAAGCCAGCGATAGGGATCCTGCACCGGCACGCCGTGGTAGACGTCGACGTGGGTGATCGTCGGCGTGGTGGGTGGCGCCGATACGGAGGAAGTCTGCCGAATGGGCGCGGTTCCACAGCCGACAACGAGTGCGGCGGTGGCGATGAGAACGAGGGTCGAACGGACCGTCTGCATCGGAAGTGCTCAACTCAAGCGGGGGGACCGCATCCTAGCAGGTCCGATGACGTCGTCCGCAGGGTCAGGCCGAAGCGCTGGGGCGGCTACGGATCGCGGAGTACCACTGCGTCAGATGGGGCCATTCGTCGCCCACTCGGATTCCCACCACCTTGCCAAAATCGAGTGCCACAAAGCCCACGATATCGGCCATGCTGAAGGTGTCGCGAGCGACAAACGGGCCATGCTGAAGGTGTTGATCCAAAGCCGTCAGTTCAGCGAGCACCTGCGATCGGGCCACATCCCCGTACGCCGGCACTTGGGGAATCCGTCCGGCCCAGAACGAGTGGCTGTGGCGGAACACGTGCGTCATGGGGACGTACAGCCGGAACATCAGGCGGTCGATCCATTGATTGATCGACGCGCGCTCGTCGACGGTGGCGCCGAAGAGGTCCGGACCTGCGTGCGTCTCGTCAAGATAGCGGCAAATGGTGATCGATTCCGTCAGACGTCGGCCATCGTCGAGTTCCAGAACCGGCGTTTCACCGGCCGGATTGATGGCCAGAAAGGCAGGGGATTGGGTTTCGTTGGCGGCGATATCGACGTTGACCAGTTCCAACGCGATACCCTTCTCCGCCGCATACATACGGACGCGACGAGGACTCGGCGCGTAGGGACTGGTGTACAACTTCATGTCGCGTCGTCCTCGTCGGTCGCCCCCATCGGGAGCTCCTCACCTTTGATGCGATGATTTTCGGTCAGCCAATCGCCTAAATCGATGAGCTGGCAGCGCTCACTGCAGAAGGGGCGATACGGCGACTGTTCCTGCGGCTGGAACGGCTTGCCGCACCCGGGGCAGTGCCGCGTCACGGCGGACACCGGATCAGTTGCAGAAACCAAGGACGAAGGGGACGTCGTCCGTGGTCTGTGAGGCGCGTGTTTGCGCATCGACCCAGCGCAAGAACCGAATGCTGCAGCGATGTAAGCCGGCGCTGACTTCCGGGTGGAGTCCCGCATCGGCAGGTAGAGTGATTTTCAGCATCTGGATCGGTGCGTCACGTTCGAAGGCCAGATGGAAATTGCCCTCGCGTGCGGTCTCATTGCGCGTACGTTCGCTTTCGCGCGTCAGCCAAAGCAAATCCTGCACGGTTTCGCAGATCGGCCGCAGCACCTCCAACCACAGGGCGAAATCCGCCCGTCGCGCCTGATCGGGCAGTCGCAGCCAATGCGTATAGCCCGGCAAGTCAAATTCGCACGTACCGCCCGGGATAGAACTGCGATGTTTGATGGCTGCCAGAAGGTCGTTGTCGCGTAATTTTGCGATGACCGTCGTGGAGGTGGTCTGCAATTCCTCACGTCGGGCTTGTAACTGCTGCACGACGGTACGCAACCGATCGGTATCGACACCGGGCCGGTTTTGATATTCGCGGAGCATGTTGAGCCGGCGCTCCAATTCCTTGATCACGTCGGCCTTGGGGTCGCCACGTGAGGTGATCGCAAAGATCTCCAGAAAACTCTGAATGGCGGAGCGCATGCCCCAAGGGGACGGATTGTCCCGGTGGAAAATCGCCTGCTGATAGAGGAATTCGAGACGCAAAAACGTGCGCATCCGCTCGTTGAGCGGTTGCTCAAACGACACCGTCGTGGGTGACGGTGGTGGGGTGGAATCCTCGGTCAACGGCAACTGCATCACTTATTTTGCGCCGGGGTCGAGTGAACCGTAAACCATTTCTACGACATTTTCGCAATATTTTGGTGCACGGCGCCCGCGGCGAGGTATTGCTCGTGCAGCGTCCGGACGGCCGCATCGAGGCTGTCGAGGGGGCCAGAGTTGTCGATAACGTCATCGGCCCGAGCGAGGCGGGCCTCCCGGGTGGCCTGAGCAGCGAGGATGGCGCGAGCGCCGCTGACCGTCTCCCCATCGCGCTGCAGTAGGCGCGCCAGTTGGGTGTCGACCGGACAGTCGACCACCAGGACTCGGTCGACGGGTATGCGGCCGTTACCCTCGACGAGCAGGGGTATGGCGAGCAGGCAGTACGGGTACTGGATGGCAGCGACGCGCTCGGCCAGAAGAGCATGGATACGGGGGTGCAGCAGTCCTTCAAGGTCGCGCCGTGCCGCCATGTCCGCGAAAATCAGGTCCCGCAGCGCACGGCGATTCAGTGTGCCATCGGCCTGCAGCACCCCCGGTCCGAATCGGGCGACGACGGCCGCCAATCCGCTGGAGTTCGGCAACACCACCTCGCGGGCTAGGGCATCGGTGTCGATGACGGGAGCGCCGAGGCGTTCAAATGCCGCCGCGACGGCGGATTTGCCGCTGGCGATGCCCCCGGTTAGGCCGACGCGGTAGACCATGATTTAGCGCAAAAACGGCCACCAGGGGGTGACCAGCGCGTGCGGAAAGTTCAGGACCAGCCAGCCCGCCACCGCGAGGAAGGGGCCGTACGGCATCGGGTTTTGGCGTTGGTGCCGACCGAGCGTAATGAGTGCGATGCCGACAATGGCGCCGGACAGGGCGGACAGCAGTACCACGGGCAGCAGAATGGTCCAGCCGCCGAACGCACCCAGCGCCGCTAATAACTTGAAATCCCCGTAGCCGAAGCCCTCCCGTCCGGTGACGAGCCGGAAGAGATGATGCACGCTCCAGAGCGACAGGTAGCCGGCGGCGGCACCGACGATGGCGTCCGCCGGGCTGACCGGAAACAGACCGGTACCCCGACCCACCGTCACTGCTAACAGTAACCCGGCCCACAGCAGCGGTAGGGTCAATTCATCGGGGAGGTACTGGGTATCGAAGTCGATGCCGGCCAGTGCAATCAAATAGGCGCTGAGCAACCAGCCACTGACCGCCTCGATACTGAGTCCGTATCGCCAGGCCACCACTCCGAAGGTGAGGCTCGTCAGGAGCTCAACGGCCGGATAGCGCGGCGAAATCCGCGCGTGGCAGACGCGGCACCGGCCCCGTAGGGCCAGGTAACTGAGCACCGGCACATTATCGATGACGCGTATACGGGTCTCGCAGCCGGGGCAGGTCGAGGGGGGATAACTGAGATCGTACCGTGGGGTCGACGGGGGCTCCGCGCCGGCCGGGGCGTCCAACATCGCACAGTCGAGGCGCCAGCGCGCCATCAGCATCCGTGGCAAGCGATGGATGACGACGTTAAGGAAACTGCCCACGATCAAGCCGAGCAGCACGCTGAGGAGCACGAACGTGGTCGGAGAGGCCCTCAAGAGCGCGACCGTGTCCATCGATTAGACGACCGAACCGAGCTTGAAAATGGGCAAGTACATCGCGATGACCAGTCCGCCGATCAGCACGCCGAGGACGGCCATGATCAAGGGTTCCAGCAAACTGGACATGGAATCCACGGCGGAATCCACTTCCAGTTCGTAGAAGTCGGCCACTTTGCCGGCCATCTGGTCGAGGGATCCGGATTCTTCGCCCACAGCAATCATCTGCACCACCATATTGGGGAAGAGTGCCGTGCCGTCCATGGCGCGTTGCAGGCGCTGGCCGGTGGCGACCTCATCGCGCATTTTGAGGACCGCTGACTCGTAGACGATGTTGCCGGTCGCGCCCGCCACCGAGGTGAGTGCCTCGACCAGTGGGACGCCTGCGGCGAAGGTGGTGGCGAGCGTGCGCGCATAGCGCGCGATCGCCGCCTTGACCAGAATGGGACCCACGATCGGGACGTGCAGCAACACCCGGTCCATGCGCTCCTGCAGCGGTCGAGACCGACGCAAGGTGTAGAAAAACGCCCAGCCACTACCGCCGATGACTGCGGCCAACAGTAGCCCGTGATGCTGGATGAACTGCGACAGATCGATGACGAGTTGTGTGAATGGCGGCAAGGCAGCACCGAAGCCTTTGAACAGCTCCTCGAACTGCGGAATCACAAAGATCAGCAAGATCAGCGTCACGATGACCGCGATGGCGAGCACCATGACCGGGTAGAACAGCGCTTTTTTGATCTTCTTCTTGATCGCTTCGGTCTTTTCCTTGTAGCTCGCAATCTTGTCGAGCAATGACTCCAAAGCGCCGGCGTGCTCGCCAGCATGCACCAGGTTCACGGACAACTTATCAAAGTAAAGCGGATGCTTGCCGAGCGCTTCGGCCAGCGTCAAACCGCTTTCGATCTGCGATTTGACGTCCAGTATTAACGACTGCATCGCCGGTTTTTCATGCCCACTGCCGACGATTTCAAACGCTTGCACCAGCGGGATGCCGGCGGCGAGCATTGTGGCCAGTTGCCGGAAGAATATGGCGATATCACCCGGCGTGGGCTTTTTCTGGGCCGAGAAACCCAAGGTCTCTTTCTTGACCTTGATCGGGACGATGCCTTGTTTTTGCAGATCGAGCCAAACCGCATGGCGATTCGAGGCCGACGTTCTGCCGCGCACTTTGTTGCCACGGCGGTCGCGGCCTTCCCATACGAAGGCGACGTTCTTACGGCTGGGTCGGGTCACGGGTGGCATGGGGTGCTTATTCGATGGTGACGCTGTTGACTTCGTCGAGGCTGGTCAGTCCCATGCGGACCTTATTGAGACCTGCCGTCCGCAGATCCCAAACGCCTTCGCGGCGCGCTTGGTCGGCGATCGTGATGGCGTTACCGCCTTCCATGATGATCCGTCCGATGGTCTCCGTGACCGGCATGACCTGATAGATGCCGACACGGCCTTTGTAGCCGTCCGTGCACTGATTGCAGCCGGTCGGCCCGTAGATGGTCATACCGGCATTGATATCCGACTGGGTAAATCCCTCGCGCAGTAACGCGTCCGCGGGGATATTCAGAGCCTGTTTGCAATGCGGGCACAACCGTCGAGCAAGTCGCTGCGCGATGATCAGGCTGACAGAGGTGGCGATGGCGTATGGCTTGACGCCCATATCGACCAAACGGGTCAGTGTTTGGGGTGCGTCGTTGGTGTGCAGCGTCGAGAGGACCAAGTGGCCGGTTTGCGCGGCCTTGAGTGCGATCTCGGCCGTCTCCAGGTCACGAATCTCGCCGACCATCACGACGTCGGGGTCCTGGCGCAGAAAGGCGCGTAGGGCCGCGGCAAAGGTGAGCCCGACTTTCGGATTGACGTTCACTTGGTTGACCCCCGGCAGAATGATTTCTGCAGGGTCTTCGGCGGTCGAAATATTCGTGTCTTCGACGTTCAGGATGTTGAGGCCGGTGTAGAGCGAGACCGTCTTGCCGGACCCCGTCGGCCCCGTCACCAGAATCATGCCTTGTGGCTTTTTCAGGTTGGCGAGGTAGATCTCTTTCTGAAAGGGCTCGTAGCCGAGCGCATCAATGCCGAGCTGCGCGCTGGACGGATCCAGAATACGCATGACGATTTTTTCGCCAAAAATCGTTGGGCAGGAGCTGATTCGGAAATCGATCGAACGGGTCTTGGACAGGCGCATCTTGATGCGTCCGTCCTGTGGGACCCGCCGCTCCGCGATATCCAGGCGTGCCATCACCTTGATGCGTGAGGAGATTTTTGTCGCGAGTTGCACCGGGGGCTGGGCCAGTTCTTTCAGGACACCGTCGATCCGTAGTCGTACGCGGTAGGTCTTTTCGTACGGCTCGAAGTGGATGTCCGATGCCCCACGGCGGATGGCGTCGAGCATCACTTTGTTGACGAATCGGACGATGGGGGCGTCTTCGACATCGTCGCGCGCACCGGATTCCGCATCGATTTCGTCGCCGCCCGAGGTGTCCAGTCGGTCGAGGTCAAGATCGCCCTCTCCGAGTGAACGCATGGAGGTATCGACTTGCTCGAGGACGCGCGCCAGTTCGCGTTGCAACTTGTTGTCTTCGACGACGATCGGTTCGACCTGTAAGGCCGTCGAGAAGCGGATCTCGTCCAAGCCGTGCAGGTTCGTCGGATCCGAGACGGCGACGAAGAGGCGGCGACCGCGCTTCGCGAGCGGCAGGATGCGATTCTTCGCCAGTACTTTTTCGGGGACGAGGCGCACGACCTCAAGGTCGATCGCCATGGCATCGAGGTCCATGACGGGGGTGCCAAACAGTGTGGCTGCGGTCGTGGCCAATTCGCGCGGATCGACGAGGCGCCGGTCGACCAGATAGGTGACCAAACTCTGCTGGGCGTCGCGGGCGCCTTTGGTGGCGTTGGCCAGTCCGACTTCGTCTAGAAGCCCGACCTGAACCAACCGCTCCGGCAATCCGCCGCCGGTGCCGTGGGCAACCGCCGCTGTGACTGACAATGCGATATCTGCCATGGAGTCGGGCTGCCTCAGTAAAGGATCCGGCTAGCGCCGAGACCCACGATGCGGAGTGTATGTAACAGAATACAGCACCATAGTCGCATGCCCTATCCGTGACTCCCGTGATGGGGGTCACAGCACCAAAAAGAAAGGCCCCTCCGGTCGGAGGGGCCTTTCGAGCGTTAGAGCAGAGGGTTTGCTTACTTGCAGGTCGACGGCAAGTATTTCGTCGGCACAGTGGTCACGTTCTGTTGCGTATTGGCCGCGCCGCCATTCTTGCCGCAGTACCACGAAATGCCACCGGCCGTTCCCGAAGCGGCGGGAACAACGGGAACGAATCCCAGGGCGCCACCGGCCAGATTGGTATTGGCCGAATTGCCGAAGGTCACCACGATGACGCCCGTCGCTTCTGTTACCGCGACAGTGGTGACGTATTTCGTATTCACGGTGGTGGAGGCGCCGACTGCTGCGGCGACGCCGGTGAAAGTGCCGTTGGACTGATAAAACTCAGCCACTTGCTGCTCGTAGGGGCCAACAATGTTGATGCCCTCAGAGACTTGAGCACGGACCGTGCTGTCCATGAACATTGGGATCGCGATGGTGGCCAAGATGCCGATGATGGCGATCACGATCATCAATTCGATCATCGTGAAACCCTTCTGAATCTGTCTGCGCATGTCAGTGCTCCTAAACGAAATCGGGTGTAGTCGAGACGTATGCCCTGTGGCGATGGGGCGGACGTTAGACCAAAGCCCAAACCCAAACTGTGAAGTACCGCAAGAGATTCGAAGGTCTGGGTGGTTTGTTTTTAACATAATGCGCCGATGTGGAGGGAATGTGAACGCCTTCCCCGTCCACCGAGCGCCCAACACGCTCCCCGGATTTTCCTTTGCCTCGCCCCGCGCCATGACGCACAATAATGCGTTGCAACAATTTAGTTGGTGCGCGCTCGCGCGAGAGGCACGATGAACCTGCACGAATATCAGGCGAAGGAGTTGTTTCGGCGCTATGGCGTCGCCGTCCCGGCCGGCCAGGTCGCGACGACTCCCGACGAGGCGGTGAAGGCCGCCAAAGCACTGGGCGGATCGGTTTGGGTCGTCAAGGCCCAGGTCCACGCCGGTGGGCGTGGCAAAGCCGGTGGCGTCAAGGTCTGCAAGACCCTGGACGAGGTAGCGGCCGCCACGGCCGGTATGCTCGGTCAGCGGCTGGTCACCAAACAGACCGGCGCTGAGGGCTTGCCGATCCATCAGGTCTACGTGGAAGTGGGCTCGAAGATCCAGCGTGAGCTGTACCTCAGCCTGCTGCTGAACCGCGACCGTAGCCGATTGGCCTTTGTGGCCTCCGCCGACGGCGGCATGGACATTGAAGAGGTCGCTGCCCACACCCCAGAGCGCATCCTGAAGGTGGAATTGCACCCGGCGGTGGGCGTTTCCGGCTACCAGTGTCGCGAATTGGCCTTTGGCCTCGGCCTGGAAGGCCCGCAAGTGGCGGCCTTCGAAAAGGCGATGCGCGGGATCTTGGCGCTGTATTTGGCGCACGACGCGAGCCTCGTTGAGGTCAATCCGCTGATCGTGACGGAGGCCGGCGACATTCTGGCCCTCGACGCGAAGATCAACATCGATCCGAACGCCGTTTACCGCCAGACCGAGATCGCCCACTACCGCGATACGACGCAGGAAGATGCGCGCGAGGTGGAGGCGTCCAAGCACGACCTCAACTATGTCTCCCTCGACGGTGACATCGCCTGTATGGTCAACGGCGCGGGCTTGGCGATGGCGACGATGGACCTGATCAAGCTCCACGGCGGCAATCCGGCAAACTTCCTCGACGTCGGCGGTGGTGCGACCAAGGAACGGGTCACGGCGGCCTTCCAGCTGATTCTGTCGAACCCGAACGTCAAGGCGATTCTGGTCAACATTTTCGGCGGCATCGTCCGCTGCGACATCATCGCCGAGGGCATCATGGCCGCCGTGAAGACGGTTGGCGTTGAGGTGCCGGTGATCGTTCGCCTTGAGGGCACGAACGCCGAACTCGCGCGCCAGACGCTGGCTGCAAGCGGACTCGCCATCACTCCGGCGAGCGATCTCACCGATGCCGCGACCAAGGCTGTCCGCCTGGCCGCTGGCCGCTAGGAACTTCTTCCATGAGCATTCTCCTTTCGAAGAAAAGCCGCGTCATCGTTCAGGGCTTCACCGGCAAGCAGGGTACGTTCCACTCGGAACAGTGCATCGCCTACGGGACCCAGTTGGTGGGCGGCGTGACGCCGGGCCGTGGTGGCCAGACCCATCTGGGATTGCCGGTGTTCAACACGGCGCACGATGCGGTGCGCGCGACCCAAGCGGACGTCAGCATGATTTACGTGCCGGCGGCCGGTGCGGCGGATGCGATCCTGGAAGCGGCCGATGCGGGCATCAAGTTGATCATTTGCATCACCGAAGGCATTCCGGTGAACGACATGATCCGCGTCAAGGAAGCCCTGAAGGGCTACGACACGCGCTTGGTCGGCCCGAACTGCCCGGGCGTGATCACGCCGGGCGAAGCCAAGGTCGGCATCATGCCGGGCTTCATCCACAAGCCGGGC
>Ga0214164_1000568_pt1 | contig 24104 bp, 24 predicted proteins | sample TroBogepilimnion_13_FD_153003 | JGI IMG/M metagenome (GOLD analysis project Ga0214164, IMG submission 153003) | Freshwater microbial communities from Trout Bog Lake, WI - Practice 03JUN2009 epilimnion v4 | ecosystem: Environmental > Aquatic > Freshwater > Lake > Epilimnion/Euphotic zone ...
CGACGACAATGGTATGATAGCTTATTCAGTTTTATTGAAAACACCAAACTGCCATTAAGTCTTACCGGATAGGTCTACTGCAAAATCTGGGTTAAATAGCTCACTATTCGCAGAGGAGCTACGCTCGTGCCTTTGCAGGCATGCCTCATAAAAAAGAAAAATAGCTTAGCAATATAGAGTGCTTTATTTAATCAACGTTCCTAAGTACTTTTTCAGTTCCGTTTTGTGCATTTGCCTGAATAGCGAGAAATACTGAGGCAATCAATAAAAAATGCTTCATAAAATTTATGTTTTTAAAAAATCAATCCAGTTTAAAAACAATGGGCAATGTAAAGAATACTTTCACCGGTTTGCCATCTATAGTGCCTGGCTTCCAGCGGGGCATTGCCCTTACCACCCTCAGTGCCTCATCATCGCAATCTTTATCTATTCCTTTCATAATCTTACAATCGCTAATGCTGCCATCCACATCCACCACAAATTTTACCACCACACGGCCCTCTATATTATGCGCCTTGGCGCTATCTGGGTATTGCATGTTTTCACTTATGTATTTGTTCAGATCAAATGTTGCAACAGGCATATGGCGGCCGGTATCCTGTACCTGCTTGCTATTTTGCCCGGAACTTTGCCCGCTTACATTAAGCGCGAATGCTGTAATAACAATTAATAAAAAATATCTCACAGAAGCATTTTAAAAGTAAGGAATGATGACAAAATAACTCCCATCATCTTACTCGTTCTATTCCATTTTTATTTCGTTGTAAAAGTCTTTAAATAATTCATTATTCGCAGATTTTACCCCTCATAAAAAAGAAATATAACTTCGCAATATGATGGAACTTATTTTGTCAACGTTCCTAAGACACTAAATTAAGACAAATTCCATAATGAGGCTTTTTTAGGATCACTGCATATTGCCTATGGCGCAAAGAATATATACCCCACAACAATAGCCGCTATTAGCCCTATCAGATCGGCAATAAGGCCGCAGGCAAGGGCCTGGCGGGTATTCCTGATGCCCACACTGCCGAAGTAAACAGCAACTACATAAAAGGTGGTTTCGGTAGATCCCTGTATTATAGCAGCCAGCTTGCCCTGGAAGGAGGCAACACCGTATTTGGTCATTACATCCACCATCAGTCCGCGGGCGCCGCTGCCACTAAGGGGCTTCATAAGGGCTATGGGCAGGTCGGGGACAAATTCAGTACGCAGTCCGCACATGGCCACTACCTTACCAATGCCGTTGACCACATAATCCAGGCAGCCGGAGGTGCGGAATATACTGATTGCCATAAGCATTGCCACGAGGTAAGGTATAATGCGCACTGCCACAGTAAACCCTTCTTTGGCGCCCTCAATAAAGTTGTCGTACACATGTTGCCGCTTGAGCATCCCGGCGGTTACAAACAAAATGATGATGCTGAGTATCACTGTGCTGCCTATGGCGCCTATGGTCTGGTTCATTCTGTCGGCAGGCATGCCGGCCAATGAGTAATGAAGCAGTGCAATCAGCCCCAGGAAACCACCGACAAACAGCAGCACCGGGAGCCGGAACAGGTTGATGCGCTGCACTGTGGCTACGATGATCATACCTGAGAGGAAGGCAATAAAAGTGGCGATAAGTGTGGGCAGGAAAATATCGGCAGCATTGAAATTGGCTACATGCTGCTGCATGGCTATGGTTTGCCGCATGGCTATTACAGAGGTAGGTATAAGTGTAAGCCCAGCGGTATTGAGCACCAGGAACATCACCTGGGCATCGGTGGCTGTATCTTTAACCGGGTTTATTTCCTGCAGCTCGCTCATGGCTTTGAGGCCGAGTGGGGTGGCTGCATTATCCAGCCCCAGCATAGTTGCCGAGAGATTCATGATAACGCTGCCATAGGCTGGGCTTTCTTTGGGTATGCCTTTAAATAAGGTTTTAAACAAAGGCGATACGGCCCTGGCAAATAACCCAAGTATGCCGGCCTTCTCCCCGATCTTCATTATGCCCAGCCACAGCGACATTATGCCCGCCAGCCCCAGCGATATTTCAAAACCGTTCTTAGCTGCATCAAACAGGGCGGTCATCATCTCGCTCATGAGTCCGGTATTCCCAAGCACAAAAGCCTTGAAAACCCCCACCACAAAACCAATGAGCAGAAACCCTATCCAGACATAATTGAGCGTCATAGGCTATAAAGGTAAAAAAAGAGTGGACAGTTTACTTAGTTGGCAAATTATACTAAATACGGGCAAGATGGAAGCAATAATTCTAACCACAAAATGCACAAATGTTCTCGCATAGAAGGCGCAAAGCCTGGTTGAAAATTCACTTTTTTTATTCCCTGGGAAGCAATGTCATAAACTTAAGCATTCACCCGCAGTATATCGCCCTTTCAGGGCTAGTCTACCCTTAATCAAGTATCGAGGGGCTTCACCCCTCGCTGATGGATCAGGCCCTTTCAGGGCCAACATAACGACTAAGTTAATGCCTTTACCTTGAGGTATAATTAATAAATTAATGCATACTGTAAACTGACAATTGTAAACTTCGCAAACTGCCAGTTAAAAAATCAATCCCGGTTTTTGGCGGTATCGGTAGCAGCAGTATCTACGGGTACATTATTGGTACCTGTGGTATCGGTAGCCGGCGGCTGATCGCTGTTGAAATCTTTGGCATTGAAGGCATCGCTCTTGGTAAAGGCTACCAGCCATTTGCCGTTCTGCTTTATCAGTACCAGGTTTTGCTCTTTTGTTTTATCGCCAACCGTATAGGTAGCAACAGCAGTATCTCCTTTTTCTTTTACATCTTTAATAGTGACCGGGATTTTTTTGAGGTCCTTTTTCATCGAGTCATTTACGTAGGTATACAATTGAGAAAATTGCTCCAGTTGCACCTTGGTTATTTCGGTTGAGAAAGGTATTGCCGCGTCATAATCGGCATGGTAAAAGTCATTGAGCCAGGTTGTGGCTACACTTTTGGGAGAATTTTTATTGCAACTTACCAGCAAAATGCCCGCAATTAGTATCACTGAAACAGTACGCAGGACTTTCATCATTCCTATATAATTTTTAGGCGGCAAAGGTATCACTTAAATTTTATACGGCAAACGAAGCGGGCATGGCCATTCATAAACAGGTCGTCGATACCCACAAATGTATGGCCCATAGCATGGGTCGGGGTGATGAATGTGGCGTTGTTAGTGGCTTTAATGAGGACCTTATATACAAATTCGGAGCAGTATAAAGCATCATCGGTTGCCAGGTCGAATTTCATATCAAACTTTGGCCGGGCCTTGTAATACTGCAATACAGTTTTTTTAAGGGCTTCAGTTGCAGCATCATCCATATCATAACTCACTATAGCAATACCGTCGTTATTTAATGGAGAAAAGAACCGATTAGCCGAATCGCGCCTCAGGCGCTCATCAGGATTATCTTCGCCACCTATGGCATGATATACAAAAGGATAACCCTGCTCTATTATCACAATGCCACAGTGAGAGTACGATTTATCTTTCTGGTTCATTTGCGCCAGCATCTGGCTGATAGCGCCGTTGCCGGTGCGGAGTACTATATTGCCTGATTTTAAAAGGGATATTGCCGAATCAACAGCATGTTTATTCCACTTATTGACAAGGCTACGGGACTGAATATTTTCGAGTGGCACATCTGTGTGAATTTTACCCGCTGATATCAGGAATATTGCACCGGATAAAATAACAACCAAAAATATTTTTACAGTTGTATTCATTTGCCATCATTACAAAAAACGGGCAGGGGTAAACCCTGCCCCTGCATTTTATATTTTTTGGGAGGGGGTGAACCCCGCCCCCACATTAAACGTTAAACCGGAAATGCATTACATCGCCATCATTTACCACATATTCCTTGCCTTCTATGCGCAGGCGGCCACTTTCGCGGCAGGCAGCTTCGCTTTTGTACTGCACAAAGTCGTTGTAGGAAATTACCTCGGCTTTAATGAATCCCTTTTCAAAATCGGTATGGATCACGCTGGCAGCCTGAGGCGCTTTCCAGCCCCTGTGAATGGTCCATGCCCTTACTTCCTGCACGCCGGCGGTAAAGTAGGTGGCCAGGTTCAGCAGTTTGTATGCACTGCGTATCAGGCGGTTCAGGCCCGGCTCTGTGAGGCCATATTCCGCAAAAAACAGTTCTTTGTCTTCCGGGCTGTCCAGTTCACTTATTTGGGCTTCAATTGAGTTGTTCATTACAATCACCTGGGCGCCTTCATCGGTAGCGGCTTTCACCAGTGCATCGCTGAATTTATTGCCGGTGAGCAGTGCGGCTTCATCCACATTGGCCACATAAAGCACTGGCTTATCGGTGAGTAAAAATATATCTGCTACAGCTTCTTTCTCTTCGGCATCAAGGCCCATACCGCGTATGTTCTTCCCTTCCGACAGGTGTTGCTGGCATCGCTGCAATACCTCGTAGGCATGTTTTATCTTGGCATCTCCCGTTTTCAGCATCTTCTCCACGCGCTGAATCTTCTTCTCTACACTCTCCAGGTCTTTCAGCTGCAGTTCGGTATCAATAATATCTTTATCGTTGATGGGGTTGATATCGCCCTCATCGCGCAGTATGTTTTCATCTTCAAAACAGCGGATCACATGCACTATGGCATCTACCTCGCGTATATTGGCCAGGAATTTATTGCCCAGGCCCTCACCCTTGCTGGCACCCTTCACCAGTCCGGCAATATCCACAAACTCAATGGTAGTAGGCACTATGCGGTTGGGTTGTACCAGTTCGGCGAGTTTACTGAGGCGCTCATCGGGCACATCTACCTGCCCTATATTGGGCTCAATGGTGCAGAAACGGTAATTGGAAGCCTGCGCTTTGGCGCTGTTGCTCACTGCATTGAATAAAGTACTTTTTCCTACGTTGGGCAACCCCACAATACCTGCCTGTAAAGCCATGCTGTTTTTGAAAATTTGCGCAAAGGTAAGGTTTAAAATGGCTCAATTACTTATTGGCTTAATTGACGAACAGCGGAAAAAATAGAAAACCTGAATTATGCTTGTAATAATACAACATACAAACAAACGAATGGCGCTTTTTTATGTCACAGGCGAATTTCCCTACTACAACAATCGGCTTAATGCATACCAATACCATAAATGCCGCAACTATCTTTAGAGTGGCTCGATTGTATAACATCACAACGTTTATGCGCGTCATCTGATGATATTTGCCCAAACTCAAAGGTGGTGTCTATATTATGATTACTGTAGCAATTGCAGGTATATGCAGGCCTGCAAGCCATAAATAAACAGATCAGACACAGAGATAAAGAAAAATATTTCATAGCCATTTTGTTTTTTTATACAAAGCGAATATAATGGTAAAATAAGACAGGATTCAATAGCCGCCTGTTAATTTTTCTTAATACTGCTTTTTAATCATAAACTGTTACAGATTTTCGGGACAAGATTTTAAAGATTTCAGGAAACACAGGATTCAGAAGTATAACACAATTGCTGCAAAATGATAAAAATTTATCGAAAAACGATAAAATTATTTTGTTTTTCGATAAACTGGTTATATATTTGTGCTCATTAAATACTACTTAAATAACTTTTTTATGAAAAAATCTGTAAGTACAAGCGTGATTATTTTTGCTCTTTTCATGGTAGTGATACTGACTCTGCAGAAAAAGGCTCCGGAACTGGTTATTGGTATGGCTGTTTTATCAACATTTCTTTTCCTGTTCAGCATGATTGTACGCAACAGCATAAGCTTTAAGCCCTACTTCACCAGCAGGTATAATGTGCTCACCAGCAAGGTCCGCCATCAGGTGGAATATGACCTGCCAAAAGACATTTTGTTCGAAAAAATGAAGGAAGTGTTAACCGAAGCAGGCTTCAAAGTTCGTCATGCCGATAAAGACGCGGGCATTTTGGTTGCTACATCAGCTATCAGCTTATATTCCTGGGGCGAAAATATTTATGTGGATATAACCGAAAGTAGCGGAAAAACAAAAGTGGATTTCTGCTCGGCCTGTTTTTTTGGGATCGTTTCGTGGGGACGAAATGAAAAGAATTATGAGCGCATGATGGAAACTTTCGAAAATTCATTAATCATCTAAATCATCTCTGGCAATGTCTATTATCGTGAACCTGGATGTAATGATGGCCCGGAGAAAAATGAGCCTGAATGAATTATCTGAGCAGGTAGGGGTATCCATCGTCAACTTATCTATACTGAAACAAAGTAAGGGGAAAGCCATCCGTTTTTCCACACTCGGGGCAGTGTGCAAGGCGCTCAACTGCCAGCCGGGCGACATACTGGAGTATAAGGACGATGGCGATGACGGGTGATGGTCAGGAAACTTGCAGGAAGAAGATCCGGAGGTTGCTGGTGAACCTGAAAATCAACTAACCGGTTAGCATAATATGTGAACGTTTCAGCACGTTTAGCCAATTGTATTTTTATCACACCGCAGCATGTTGCAACACAGCCACCACATAAGGCGAAAGCACCTTTACATTGTGTGGCACATGCAGCGGTATTTCAATAAATCCTCCCGGCCCCAGCCGGTATATATTCTCCGCAATATGGCATTCACATTCCCCCTCCAGCACTATAAAGCATTCCCTTTCATTTACATGGACTTCCTCTTCCACATCGGTTTTGCTGATGATGAGCATTTGCAGCACACCATTTTTATCACGTAAGGTTTTGGTTATCCTTGAGTCGCCGATTTCTGCAGGCATGAAGGGCTTTACGATCCGCTTCCAGTTATTGTAATCGGTATATTTATTGATCAGGGGCAGGTCGTTAATATCTCCCGCCATTTCTTTATTTACATTTTCCAGCGTGTTCCAGATTGTGTGCTGCAATTGAGGGTTAGGTATACTCATCGGACTTGCCGCTGAAAGATTAAGGTCGGCCTGCAAGCCTTGCAACTCTTCCTGTATACCAGGGTATTGAGCACATACTTTTTCCACGGCTGCTTTCTGATCTTCAGATAGTAGTCCGGTGCAATAATCATACAGTATGCCACTGTCTATATACTCCTGTTCATCCATTGTTCACAGTGATTGATAACCCCTTTATCCGGTTACAAACTTTATACGCTTAATGGTTTCTTCTTTACCTATCAGTTCGGCAATGGCAAATACTCCCGGCCCATACTTGCCACCCACCAGCATTATGCGCAGGGGCAGCATTACATCACCTTTTTTAAGGCCGCATTCCACCGCCAGTTCATTGCAGCTTGCTTCCAGTGCATCATGGTTCCAGTCGGTAATTTGCTCCAGTTTAGTTTGCCATGCAGTAAAAAATTGCTGCTTCTGGTCATTCCATTTATCCCTTATCACCGCTATCTCCTTAATTTCAGGAGTAGCAAAGAAAAAATGGCCCTGCTCCCAGAAATCGGTAAGCAGATGGCACCTGTCTTTTATCAGCCCCGCTATCTTCTCTATTAGTCGTAAGTCATAAGTCGTAAGTCGTATGTTTCCAGACAGATTTATTCCGTTTAATATATATGGCAAAACCATTTCAGCCAGTACAGCATTATCTGTCTGCTGTATATACTGGTGGTTAAACCATTTTGCTTTCTCAAAATTAAATTTAGCACCACCCTTATGCACCCGCTCCAGGCTGAAAATCTGTACCAGTTCATCCAGCGAAAACAATTCCTTCTCCACTCCGGGGTTCCAGCCCAGCATAGCCAGCATATTCACAAAGGCCTGTGGCAGAAAGCCCATTTCCCTGAAGCCTTTTGTAGTTTCCCCTGTCTTAGGGTCATACCAGTTCATGGCAAATACAGGGAAACCCAGCCGGTCTCCATCCCGCTTGCTCAGCTTACCATTGCCATCCGGCTTCAGTATCAGCGGCAGGTGCGCCCATTGGGGCATATGCTGCTTCCAGCCCAGATACTGCCAGAGCAATACATGCACCGGAGCGCTTGGCAGCCACTCTTCGCCCCTGAAGGCATGGGTAATCTTCATCAGGTAATCATCTACTACCACAGCCAGGTGATAAGTAGGCATCCCATCGGCCTTCAATAACACCTTATCATCTACGAGCGAACTGTCGAAAGAGATTTCGCCACGTATCATATCTGTAAGTGTAATGGTTTCTTTTTCAGGCATTTTTATCCGCACCACATATGGAGTGCCTTTCTCAACCAGTTCGGCCACTGTTTCAGGAGCCAATGTGAGTGAATTGCGCATCAGGCCACGGGTAAAATGGTCATATTGCGGATTGGTATTATCATCCCGGCGGTATTCGGCACGCATTTTTTCCAGTTCTTCCGGGGTATCAAATGCTATATATGCATGGCCCGAATCTATGAGTTGTTCGGCATAATCTTTATACAAATGCTTACGTTCGCTCTGTCTGTAAGGAGCATATGGGCCTCCTTTCATCGGGCTTTCATCGGGCTCCAGGCCACACCATTTCAGGCAATCCATTATATATTGCTCCGCCCCTTCCACAAAGCGGTTCTGGTCAGTATCTTCAATACGCAGCACAAAATCACCGCCATGGTGACGGGCAAACAGATAATTATATAAAACAGTGCGCACACCGCCCAGGTGCAAACCACCCGTTGGGCTTGGCGCAAAACGAACCCTAACCTTCATGCGGCAAAATTAGTTAAAATGAATTTGCCATACCCTAAATAAAACGTCGTTATTCCAACTAATTGATTATTACCTCTGCAAATTCAATAAAATCAGTTGCACTCTGTTCACGAAATTATATTTCAATGATACTGAGACCATTTACTCATACCGATAAAATAATTTTTACTACTTTTAATTAATATTTTTACTTATGAAGAAATCACACCTTACCAGATTGTCTTGCCTTTTATTTATGATCCTGGCAGCATTTAACAGTTTCGGTCAGCTATCTCAGTACGCAATAGGCAGCTCAGGAAATGAACTGGCTACCAAGGTGAAAACCATTAATGATGGCCAGGTGCAGGCAACTGTTATTGCAGGCTATTCTTATACTTATGATTCGGTGAGCAGTGTTGTTTCCAACTGCCAGGCTATAATAATGAAGGTCTACAATGGCGGTGCTATTGCCTGGCAAAAAACATTTGGATTGCCTGGTACCAACAATCTTATCCAGGATCTGATCATAACTGCCGATGGCAATATAGTAGTAGTTGGAAAGGTTGGTGGAACAGGGTCGGTTTATGCCGATAACACTGCGGCCATACTGAAATTTAATATCAATGACGGCAGTCTGATGTGGCAGAGTTGTTTAAGAGATGGAACTACCACCACCGGCGGTGAGATATTTTATGGTGTTACAGAACTGAATGACGGTACACACCGTTTGGTTGCCGTGGGCATTCATGATCTGACCCCTTCCGGTGCAGGGGGAATGATTTGTGTTTTCCAGCCTGACGGTACATTTATTTATGGTGAGGTACTTGATGTTCCCGATGGAGATGATTTTTATAAGGTTGCCACATCAGCTGCCGGAAACAGTGTCTATATCTGCGGCGTTGTGGTTGGCAATTACAAGGATGGAAGGGTGGTAAGTTATACACCAGGCACAACAAACGGTACCGTTAACTGGTCTCAGTATTTTGATTTTGGCCTGGAAGGGACTCTCTGGAATAATTACCTGACCAACATTTACGTTAGCGGTTCAAAATTAGTAATAGCCGGATCTTGTACGGGCACTTACTCTACTTCAAGTAATATGGGCCAGTTTGTAATGACTATGAATGCGGCTGACGGCAGCAGTGCCCTTATAACTTCAATTACTGATAATGGCACTTCCTATTCGAATATGCCCTGTATAGCTGTTCAGGATTCTGACCATATATATGCCATACAATCACCATCAACCTCTTTCTATGATGCAAGTTCCTGGCTGTCCGGAGTTTCTACCAGTACTGTTATTAATGATATCACATCCGTGTCTTCGAGAACAGCCAATACTCCTGTTCAATTTACGTCAACAGAAGCGGGCCAGCATTCTTTTCTGGATATGCAATACGTCAGCGGCTATCTTTACCTGGCAGGAGCTACCAATATACCTTCTGGTTATGGGAATAATGATATTTACTATGTAGTAACGGGTACAGGGCTTGCCAGTCTGAACCACGATTGCGATACTGCCCATGAGGCAATAAATCTGGCAACTTGCAGTTTCACTAACCCAACCCCCTCATATTCCCCATTTACATTTACTCCTATTTTTTCAACAGTGGATACTGCTACAACTACTTTTGGCATGAGGTTATTATGTGGCGACGTTGCAATGCCAACCAGAGTAATGAATAAATCAGCAGCCCGGCTTGCTATTTACCCAAATCCGGCAACCAATACTTTTACAATACAGGCAGGCGAGGTAATAAATTCACTGAAAATATACAATGTTTACGGGCAGAAAGTTTTTGAAAGTCCTTATTATGATAATGAAGTTATTGTGAATGTGAGCAATTTGCCACAGGGGTTGTATATTGTAAATGTAAATAATATCATGATTGAGAAGGTTGTAATAGAATAAAATGATTGAAAAAGGCGAGGAACAATACTGGTATTTCTAATTTCCTGGTTTCCTGATTATGTGCAGAAGCGATATTATTTCTTATTTTACTGAATCCTTTTTTTGTAGGAATAACCACATAAGTATTCTGCCTGAAAACATCTGATTGTTACTTTAAACCTAACAGAATATCTTTGCATCATTATGGCGTCCTTACAGGAACAAATTCTAATCCACGAACAGGAGATTAAATCTTTTTCACCAGCAGACGCTGCCGAACTGGAGCAATTCCGCATCCGGTTTCTGGGTGCTAAAGGTATTGTGAAGCTGGTTTCCGGCGAAATGAAGAGCGTGCCGCCTGAGCTGCGCAAGGAAGCAGGGCAGCTGCTGAATGCCTTTAAGCAACTGGCTGAGGACAAATACGAATCATTCAAAGAGGCACTTATTGGCACTGGCGAAAAGGAAAATAAGGAAGATATCACTTTGCCAGGTACGCCGATACCGATTGGTACGCGACATCCGTTGCGAATGGTAGAGAATGAAATGGTTTCTATTTTCGAAAAAATAGGTTTCAGTGTGGCGACAGGCCCCGAGATTGAAGACGACTGGCACAACTTCACATCGCTGAATATGCCCGAGAACCATACGGCCCGCGATATGCAGGATACATTCTACATCTCGCAAAACCCCGATTGGGTGCTGCGCACGCATACTTCATCGGTCCAGGCGCGTATACTCGAAACACAGCCATTGCCGGTGCGGGTTATCTGTCCGGGAAGGGTTTACCGAAACGAAACCATTTCTGCCCGGGCTCATTGCTTTTTCCATCAGTGCGAAGGATTGTATGTTGATAAGGATGTCTCTTTTGCCGATCTGAAACAGACGCTCTATTATTTCGTGACAGAAATGTTCGGGGCCGATACCAAGGTACGTTTCCGCCCATCCTACTTCCCGTTCACCGAGCCCAGCGCTGAGATGGATATCTCCTGCACAGTTTGTGGCGGCAAGGGCTGCAATCTCTGCAAGCATACAGGCTGGGTAGAGATACTGGGCTGCGGAATGGTGCACCCCAATATGCTGCGCAATTTCGGTATAGACCCTGAAGTATACACCGGTTTTGCGTTCGGAATGGGTGTAGAGCGCATCACACAGATTAAATTCCAGGTCAACGACCTGAGGTTATATTCACAGAATGATGTGCGGTTTTTAAGGCAGTTTCAGGCTCTCTAGAGAAGTTGCATTGCAACGCCTTAATCAATTTCAGGTTGCACTGCAATGTCGCTACAAATGTTATATTACTGTGTACCTCTGAATAAATACAAAGTCTTTATTTCAGTTACCGTATGATTTTAGTTACAGGCGCGAGCGGTTTTTTAGGCAGGCATCTTGTCCGGTTTTTATCGGCCAGGGGGGTGACGGTTCGCGCGCTATATCACAATCATCCTCCTACCCCTGAACTGGCCAGTTTGCCAGGTACTTCCTGGATTTACTGCGATCTGCTTGATGTATTTGATGTAGAAGAAGCAATGCAGGGTATTTCTGAAATTTATCATTGTGCGGCCATTGTATCTTATGATCCCGGCCAGCGCGACCGAATGCTGCATTTCAATCCCGAGAGCACCGCCAATATTGTTAACCAGGCAATAAGTCAGGGCATCAGGAAGATGGTTTATGTGAGCTCGATTGCAGCAATTGGCAGGAGCGGCATTGAAGGCAAAGAACTGACTGAAGAAGAAGTATGGGGTGAAAGCAACTACAATTCAGCCTATGGCATCAGTAAATACCTTGCCGAAACAGAAGTATGGCGCGGCATAGGTGAGGGTCTTAATGCGGTTATTATCAATCCGGGCATCCTTTTGGGTGTATGTGAAGACAGAGATCCACCGGCTCAGTTATTGAAACTGGCAGGCAGCGGATTTCCCTTTTATACAGAGGGTATAACATCCTGGGCCGATGCTGGTGATGTTGTTTCGGTAATGTTCCGGCTGATGAATTCAGAAGTGGAATCAGAAAGGTTTATTATCAGTTCCGGTAATCACAGTTACAGAGAAATCATATCAATAATGGCCATAGCCATGCACAAAAAACCAGCACACCGGCAGGCTGGCCCGTTTCTTGCCGGCATTGCCTGGCGCTGGAGCAAGCTGAAAAGCAGCTTAACGGGGAAAGCGCCATTAATAACCCGAGAAACTGCCCGCAATGCCGTTCAGGTCACTTTATACAATACTGAAAAGTTAAAAAAATATTTCCCTGACTTCACCTATAAACCTGTAAAACAGTCAATTGAGGATATGATTACCCGTTAAGAAAAGTGGGTAAAAGTCAAAACATTTTTTTTTATTACCAAAAACAGTCGTAAACTTGCAGCAAGGAAACAGTATTTGTTCCAGCCTTCATTCAATTTATCCGAAGATTCCTGATTGTTTTAACCAAGGCTTATTTTAAAATTAATTTTTCATTCAGCATTAACTATACTTATTTTTCAAAAAATAATTATTCAGAAAAAATTCACGCATGCCTTACGATATTTTGCAATTAGATGATATGCTCATACCTGAGCTATTAGATGTAGCAGATCTTTTAAAAATAAATAACGCCAGCTCTCTCGATAAAAAAGCCCTTGTTTATAAAATACTGGATCAGCAGGCCATTAATACCCGGCTGGCCTCAGATGAGGAACCAAAAAAGAAGCGTGGACGTAAACCAAAAGAAAAGACTGCTGAAATAGCTAAAGCTGAAGAAGCAATGGCTATAATACCTGAGGAAACTGTTGAAAAACCTTCTGGTATTATACCTGAAGCAATACAGGAGGAGAAAATTGTAAACGAAATACCTGAAGCAGCGCCTGCAACAATTCCTGAAACTGTTAATGAAATTATTCCTGAGGTAGTTGCTCAGGTGATTCCTGAAGTAGCTGCTGAACCAATAGCTGAAGAGAAAACCGTGGTTTCTGACGGGGACAATAACGACCCCCTTGGTGATAAAAGGCGCAGGGCAAGAAAACCTAAAGATGGCATGGTGCCTGATGCGCTCCCGGTAAGACCGGGTATGGATACCAATCAGCGTTCAGATATCAATACTTTCAATTCTCCCAATCACAGATTTGAACCCAGAAAAGAAGCTCAGCAGAACAGACCGGAGCGGCAGGACAGACCTGCACGACCTGAAGTAAGAACGGATAACCGCCCTCAGCAGACACCGTTCAGAAAGCCTGAACCCCAGCCTGAGCCTCCGGTGGATGCCCAACCGGAAGTGATAGAAAACAGCGGTATTACCATGCCGGTAGAATCTCCTGAGGTGCAGCCGCCACAGTTGCCGGTAGAAAATGAAAAGCCTCAGTTTACTCCACCGCAGCAATTTAACAGGCCACCGCGCCGTGAGGAAAAGCAAAGTACTTTTAATCTGGAGTTTGAAGGAATAGTGGCCAGTGAGGGTGTGCTGGAAATGATGCCAGATGGCTATGGTTTCCTGCGCAGCAGCGACTATAATTATCTCAGCTCTCCGGATGATATTTATGTATCACCATCCCAGATTAAATTGTTTGGCCTGAAGACGGGAGATACTGTAAAAGGCAATGTACGCCCTCCGAAAGAAGGAGAAAAATATTTTGCCCTGCTAAAGGTAGAGACCATCAATGGCAGATTGCCGGATGAGATCCGCGACCGCGTTCCGTTCGATTATCTGACTCCCTTATTCCCATTCGAGAAATTGAGTCTTACCACTACCGGCAGTAACTACAGCACCCGAATTATGGACCTCTTTACACCTATTGGTAAAGGGCAGCGTGGTCTGATTGTTGCTCAGCCCAAGACCGGTAAAACCATGTTGCTGAAAGAGGTGGCCAATGCTATTGCCGCCAATCACCCGGAATGCTACCTGATGATAGTGCTGGTGGATGAGCGCCCTGAGGAGGTAACAGATATGCAGCGCAGCGTGCGGGCCGAAGTGATCGCATCCACATTTGATGAACCTGCTGATAAACACGTTAAAGTATCCACTATAGCCCTTCAGAAAGCCAAAAGGCTGGTAGAGGTTGGCCATGATGTGGTAATACTGCTCGACTCAATAACCCGCCTGGCACGCGCCCACAATACAGTAGCGCCGGCAAGTGGTAAAGTACTCAGCGGAGGTGTGGAAGCCAATGCCATGCAGAAGCCCAAGCAGTTCTTCGGCGCTGCCCGTAAAATAGAAAATGGCGGCTCACTGACCATTCTTGCAACTGCGCTTATAGATACCGGTTCTAAAATGGATGAGGTGATCTTTGAAGAGTTTAAGGGAACCGGCAACATGGAGTTGCAGCTCGACAGAAAGCTGGCCAACAAGCGTATTTATCCGGCTATTGATATTACATCATCTTCTACCCGCCGCGATGATTTGCTGCTGGATAAGGATGTACAGAATAAAATGTGGCTGCTGCGCAATCATATCGCCGATATGAATACCGATGAGGCGATGCACTTCCTGCTGCAGCAAATGAAAGGCACCCGCAGCAATGAGGAGTTTCTGGCTACCATGAATAAATAAGTGTACGATCTGATAAGCAGATATAATTAAACAAGGAACGATTAAAAACTGAATTTTACCACGATCCGCGGATCGTGGTTTTTTATGCAGGTAAAAGTTGGCAGGGCAAAATAACCAAAGCACTTCCCGGCAAATATATTTAATTCGCATGTTTTTGCCGCAGGGCTTGGCAGGTCTTAATATTCACTACCTTTGCACACATTTTTATATATTGGCAATGCCCGAAATTAGACCATTTTTAAGATTGAGTGGCCTGGAGCCGCTTATAGTGAGGCCGGAAACGAATTTTGTGAACGTGGGTGAGCGTACCAACGTTACCGGTTCCAAGAAGTTTGCACGGCTCATCAGGGAGAATAAATATGAAGAAGCGCTGAGCGTGGCCCGCCAGCAGGTGGAAAGTGGTGCCCAGATACTGGATATCAATATGGACGATGCCCTGCTGGAAGGTGTGCAGGCCATGACCACCTTTGTAAACCTGCTCCAGGCAGAGCCGGATATTGCCAGGATACCCATCATGCTCGATTCTTCCAAGTTCCCGATTATTGAGGCAGGATTGAAGTGCATACAGGGCAAATGCATTGTCAATTCTATCTCTATGAAGGAGGGGGAAGAAAAGTTTATGGAGCAGGCCGAGATCTGCCGCAGCTATGGCGCATCGGTAATAGTAATGGCATTTGATGAAAATGGCCAGGCCGATACACTGGAGAAAAAGGTAAACATAAGTGAGCGGGCCTATAAAATACTTACAGAGCAGGTTGGTTTCCATCCTCAGGATATCATTTTCGATCCCAATATTTTTGCCATTGCAACCGGTATTGAAGAGCATAATAATTATGGCGTTGACTTTATAGAAGCTACGCGCATAATAAAGCAGCGAATGCCACTGACAAGGGTGAGTGGCGGAGTGAGCAATATATCCTTTTCCTTCAGGGGCAATGATGTGGTGCGTGAGGCAATGCACAGTGTGTTTCTGTACCACGCCATTAAAGCCGGTATGGATATGGGTATTGTGAATGCAGGAGCGCTGGTGGTTTATGATGAAATAGAACCCAGGCTGCGCGAATTGTGCGAAGATGTGATACTAAACCGCAACCCAGATGCCACTGAGAAACTGGTAATATTTGCCGACACCGTACAGGCCAAGGGCAAAGAAGTAAAGGTGGATGATGCATGGCGCAGTAATGTGGTGGAAGAACGGCTGAAACACGCGCTGGTGAACGGAATTACCGACTATATAGATGCAGATACCGAAGTAGCCCGGCTGAAATACCCCAAGCCGCTGGATGTGATAGAAGGCCCGCTGATGGATGGCATGAATGTGGTGGGCGACTTGTTTGGCAGTGGCAAAATGTTTCTGCCACAGGTAGTGAAGAGCGCAAGGGTAATGAAGAAAAGCGTGGCATACCTGTTCCCGTTTATAGAAGCTGAGAAAGAAGAACGCCGCCTGGCACACATAGCTGCCGGAACCATAAATGAAGAGAGTGCAGGAGCTGCCAAAATACTGATGGCTACTGTAAAAGGCGATGTGCATGATATAGGCAAAAACATTGTGGGCGTTGTACTTGGCTGTAATGGCTATGATGTAATAGATCTGGGTGTAATGGTGGCTGCGGATAAAATACTGGATACTGCCATAAAAGAAAATGTGGACATAATTGGCCTCAGCGGCCTCATTACGCCATCGCTTGATGAGATGGTGCATGTGGCTAAAGAGATGAAACGCAGGGGAATGAAACAGCCATTGCTGATAGGTGGCGCTACTACCAGCCGGATGCATACTGCCGTGAAGATAGCCCAGCAATACGACCATGGCGTGGTGCATGTGCTGGATGCCAGCCGGAGTGTGACAGTGGCCGGCAACCTGCTGAATAAAGAAGCAAAAGAACAGTTCCTGAGTAATATCAATGCAGAGTATGACAAGCTGAGAGACGACTTTGCGAATAAGAAAACTATAAAGCAATACATACATTTTGAACAGGCTCAGGCCAGTGCGGCAAAAATTGACTGGACCACCTATACACCGCCCAAGCCGGAACTGCTGGGTACAAAGGTGTTTGATGGTTATGACCTGGCAGAGATTCGCCGGTATATAGATTGGGGCCCATTCTTTATAGCGTGGGAAATGAGAGGCAAATTCCCCGAAATACTTAAGGATGCTACTGTAGGTGTTGAAGCAACCAAATTGTATAACGATGCCAACGCCCTACTGGATAAGATAGTGCAGGAGAAATGGCTAACAGCAAAGGGGGTTATAGGTATATGGGAGGCTAAGAAAATTGCTCCGGATACAGTGGTATTGCTGGATGAGCAGGGAAAAGAACTTTGTCATCTTGAGTCGCTGCGGCAACAGGTAAAGAAGGCGGCTAACCAGCCTTGTTTCTCCTTGTCTGATTTTATAAAGCCATACACCTTTGGCGGTGAGCATGAGGTAAAGGATTATATGGGCGCTTTTGCAGTGAGTATACATGGTATAGAACCACATATAAAGCGCTTTACAGACGACCACGATGACTACAGCAAAATAATGCTGCAGGCTATGGCCGACAGGCTGGCAGAGGCATTTGCCGAAGTGCTGCACAAGCGGGTAAGGACCGAATTCTGGGGCTATGCCAAAGATGAAAACATAGCCATTGAAGAGCTGGTAAAAGAGAAGTACCAGGGCATACGCCCCGCACCGGGCTACCCTGCCTGCCCCGATCATACCGAGAAATACAAACTGTTTGAGTTGCTGAATGCAACTGAAGTTGCAGGCATACAACTTACCGAATCGCTGGCTATGTTTCCGGGGGCATCGGTTTGTGGCTGGTACTTCAGTCATCCCGAAAGCCATTATTTCGGTATAAACCATATAGAGCAGGACCAGCTGCATGACTATGCGAGGCGCAAGGAAATGAGCCTGGAAGAAATGAGCAGGTGGTTATCGCCGGTATTGGATTAAACAACTTTTTTTATAACACTCAATGAGCGAAATTCAATCAATAAATGGCCATGCCAAGGGCGAGGCAACACAGCCCGAGGCGCTGCGGATAATGGCTACCATTATCTCCTGGATATGCCATCCCGTTTTCTTCCCGCTCATAATGACCTATGTTATCTATAAGCTGGAGCCGGGCGGGTTTATTGGTCTTCCACCAAAGCAACTGGGGCTGTGGTTTATTAATATAGGGATGACCGCAGTATTCTTTCCGCTGTTCAGTATATTACTGATGAAGCAACTTGGTTTTATAAGCAGCTACCAGATGCCCACATCCAGGGAGCGTACTATACCCCTTATGGCTACTATGATCTTTTACTTCTGGATCAGTCATGTGTTCAACAGTATGGGTGTTGCTACTGTGAATAATCCTAACCCTCCGCCTGCAGCGCCGCTTATATACAAAGTATTGTTGCTGGGCAACCTTTGGGGTATTATAGCTTTGTTCATGATCAATATATTTACCAAGATCAGCCTGCATACTACAGCTGCCGGTGGTATGATTGGTATCCTGGTTGTGATGATGATATCAGGGCCCGCCAACCTGGTTATTGCTCTTTTTACCGCTATAATTGTTGCCGGTATTATTGGCACAGCCAGGATGATACTTGGCGCACATCAGAAGGGGGATTTGTGGCTGGGGTATATCATAGGTTTTCTGGCGCAGATACTGGCGTGGGTGTATATGAGATAATGGCTCAATGACTTAATGGCTCAACGCCTTATGAATCAATTATCTTTAATGCTTTCCTGATTCTCTTTGATTTTACTGTTTTATCTTAATTTTGAAAAATGTCGCAGCAATTCTCTACCGATAAAGCTCCTAAACCAGTTGGTTTATATCCTCATGCCCGGCGTGCGGGCAATCTTTTGTTTCTGTCGGGGGTAGGGCCCCGCAAGGCAGGCACCGATGAAATACCAGGGCTGAAAACCGACAAGCACGGTAACTATACTGAGTTTGATTTTGCAGAACAGTGCCGGAGCGTATTTGATAATGTGCGCACCATACTGGAGGAGAGCGGCAGCAGCTGGGACAAACTGATAGATGTAACCGTATTCCTGGTGAATATGAAGCGCGACTTTCAGACCTACAATAAAATCTATGCCGAATACTTTAAGGATAACCAGCCCTGCCGGACTACAATAGGTATTGAATCGCTACCTACTGCTATTGCCATAGAGCTGAAGTGTATAGCTACTATTGACTGAGCCTAATGGGCAAAGAAGCCAAGCACCAGGAATATACTTGCCAGGGCTGCCAGGGCCATACTGAGGTACCACATAAATTTTTTGCGGGTAACAATTGCAATAGCAGATATAGCTATGGCTACCTGGAAAATGGTAACTGCCCTGGAAAACACTATATGCTCATGCATATGCTCTTCCGAGCTCTTTTCGGAACCTTCGGCATCAGCTTTTATATCGGCTTTATCTTTTTCGAGGCCGGCTTTTTTCTGGGCATTTTCGGCCGGTACCTCTTTACCAATAGCTGTAAGCAACTGTATGGTATTTGAGGCCATTTCGCTTTTTATGCTTTTGGCCTGGTAATAAGCCCATTTATCCGAAGCTTTGATTTGATCGAGCATACCCTCATTGGCATGATGGCCGGCCATCATGCCGGCTATGGCAGCCAGTACTGCTATAAAAGCAGTTGTCAAAGCCACTGAAGAAGTCCACCGCTCTCTTTTTTCTTCCGCTTCTTCCTTATGTTCAAGGGCTTCAAGCGTTTCCTTCAGTTTCTCTGTTGGGTCTTCCAATTCTTCCATATAAGAAATTTCAGTTCAAATATACTAAATCAAGGTGTACTCAGTATTGCTAAATTGTAACCAGCCGGGAGGGTTATTTATACTACCTGTTTATAATTGCTTGTTTGCTGGCAGAATAGCGATAATTTTGCAGCAGTTAATCACCAATTAATGATCCATAAATTTATACTCCTGGTTGCTCTTCCCTTATTATTAATATCGTGTGCCGGCAAAGATAAGACGCAGGATCAGCTTAGGCAGATTGATTCTATAGTAAATGCCAAAGTTCATCAGCGGGAAGTAGAAAATGCTGCTAAAAATGATTCTACGCTTAAAGCGGTTGAGGCAGCCAGAGCCGATGCTATTCTGAAACAGCGGAATGATGCGGCTGCAACGGTAAAGAAAACAGATACTGTGGTTCATGCACCAACATCAATTCCTTTAAAGAAATAAAATTAAAAACTTCTGGTTTTACTTCATATTTGATCTAGTTTTACTTCCGGTTCACTTTTGGTTTTGCATCTGGTTTTGGGATATGGCAAGAACATCAGCTTCATTACTCTGATGCGCCAAGATTCCTCCGCTGGCGCACAAAATGGCTCTTAAATGGCGAAACGTCGACTGCGACAGGAGGGAAACTCCGTGCAGACTTAGAAATTGTCACCAAGGAATTTGTGCCACAAGCTGTGGCACAAATTCAATGCTATTTCTGTAAGGCTAATACCATTGTGTGATAGCATATAAATTCTGTTTAGAAAAACCTCTGATTGATGGAAATGAAATACTAAAAACTAATGATAATTGCTCCAATACAGCATAACCCCATTATGCTTGCACCTCCTTCGCAAAAATTTCAGTTCCCAAATCCCAACAGACAAGAAAAAGTTGGGTATTTACAGCAACAGCAGCTTTAAGTTGAGCCGAAAGATTTTTTTGCTTTATTAATTCAAACCATTCCTTGTATGTAATATATATTTGAGTCATCAAGTATGCTTATTAAACAAATATACAAATGATCAAGTGATTTGACAAATTGAATTTCATATGCAATGTAGAAATTTATCCCGGCTTTAAAATAATTATTGAACAATAATGATTATATTCGGACTACCAAAGGCAATTCGGGGTTCTTTTTCCCGTTTTTATTATAATGGACAGGTTTTTAATTTGGATAATAGTATTTGTTCTGTATCAAAGTTACCAAAGTGAAGCTCAGATCATTACTACAATAGCCGGTAATGGTATTCATAGCTATGGTGGTGATGGAAGTCCGGGAACGGCAGCGGAATTATTCACCCCATCAGGTGTATGTGCTGATGCCATAGGAAATTTGTACATCGCCGATTATTTCAATATGCGTATCCGCAAATTAGATACAGCGGGCATTATTACCACTATAGCAGGAGACGGTACTCCCGCTTTTGGCGGAGATGGCGGCCCAGCAACTGACGCGCAACTATATTACCCTGTATGTTTATGTCTGGATAAATCAGGGAATCTATATTTTTCTGACTACGAAAATGATCGGGTTAGGAAAATAAACAGCGCTGGCATTATCAGCACCGTTGCTGGAAATGGTGTTAACGGTGATGGTGGAGACGGCGGCCCGGCAACCACAGCACAATTATTTCAACCTGGAGGAATATGCACCGATGCTACAGGTAATTTATATATAACAGATGTGTGGAACAGTAGAGTGCGCAAGGTGAATACTAGGGGAATTATCAGCACCTTTGCGGGCAATGGCGTTGCCGCTTATAGCGGCGATGGTGGACCTGCAACAGCAGCAGAATTGAATGCCCCAAACAGCGTGTGTATAGATGCGCAAGGGAATGTGTATATTGCCGATGATGCGAATTACAGGATACGGAAGGTAGATACTTCGGGTATTATCAGCACCTTTGCAGGCACTGGTATGGAGGGCTATAGCGGTGATGGTGGCCCGGCAACCGCAGCACAGTTCTATGGTGGCACTGGCTTAACTATGGATGCTGCAGGAAATTTGTATTTTACGGACGTAGTCAATTTTGTGATCCGTAAAATAAGCATTTCAGGTATTATCAGTACGGTTGTAGGTAGCGGCATTCAGGGCTATTCAGGCGATGGTGGCCCCGCTCTATCTGCTGAATTAAACCAGGCAGATGATGTGTATTCAGATGCAGCCGGAAATCTTTATATAGCTGACCAGAACAACAACCGAATCCGTAAAGTAAGTGTGGCACATACATCTGTTACTCCCGTCGCCAATTATGATAATGACTTTAAAGTATACCCCAACCCAGCAACCAATTCTATTTATTTTCAGTTCCCGGCAGGCGATGTAACTATAAGATTAATGGATATAACCGGCCGATTATTGAACGAACAAATGGTACACAACAATAGCTCGGCGAGTATTAACGTAATCGGCTATACGCCCAGCCTGTATATATATGAGGTGATCACAGGTGGAAAGACAAAATCAGGTAAAATAATTATTGAACAATAAATTTATAAACATTCTGTTCCGGTATTCCTGGGCAGACTTCTTCGTTTTTATGACTAAAGGAATTAGATTAATTTACGGATTTTTGCTCACTTTGTTTATAAGTTATCAGGGTCAATTGCAAAGTCGTGTAACTTGCCAGTGGCTGAATCGCTAATGTATACCAAAATCTTTTCCATTTTATATAATCGTAGAATGGATTATAATCGGGTAAAATGGAAACTTGTGCAATACTATCTGAACCCTGAAGGGTATCTGAACCCTGGCTTGTATCAAAAGGCTCAGATAAAGTATCAGTAAAAACCGTATAAACTGCCTGTGCAAACATGCTATCGCAAATTGTTGCGATCTGAACAAAAGTGAGGCTTGTATCGGATGCGTTCTCTGGCCATGTGAAATTAATGGCTGCAGTTGTATCCTGACTATATGAATCAAGTGTAACAAAGAGGAATGAAAGGGTAATGATCAATTTTTTGTTCGGTACATAAAATACTGTTTTTTTGTGTGAGAAAATATTTATTTAGTGCATGATGATTATCTTTTTGACAATTTTTTGTTGTGTTGTTTCGGCACTTAACATATAAATACCATCAGCTATATCAAGGTCAATATCTACTATTTCATCAGATTTTATCTGAAAATCCTTTATATGCCTACCGAAAATATCAGAAATGATAACATTAAAGATGCTTAAGCTACCTGATGTAGTTTTGATGGTAAAATGACCCGATGAAGGATTAGGCAATAATTGGACTTCAAATCTTTCTTTGATTAGAGTATTAACTTCAACGTTATAAGAAATTTGACGAATTCTATTATTACCCCAATCAGCAATATAAATTCTGTTTTTATAATCAATGACAATTCTACCTAAAGTATTAAACTCTGCTAATTTCGGATTACCTCCATCACCAAAGTAACCAAAAATGCCATTACCAGCAATTGTAGTAATAATACCAGAAGTAGATATACATCGAATTCTATAATTTTGCAGATCTACGAAATACAAATTTCCTATGCTATCAAAAGCCATTCCATCAGGTCCATCTAATAAAGCAGCAGTGGCGGGTCCTCCATCACCAGAAAAACCAAAGGTAGATGAACCGGCGATTGTATTAATAATGCCCATATTATTTATTTTCCTGATCCTACCATTGCTTGCATCGCTTATGTAAATATTTTCAGAATCATCTACTATAACATCGTAAGGTTGATTCAATTGAGCAGCCGATGCAAGGCCACCATCGCCATAAAAAGCAGCTGATCCATTACCCGCAATTGTACTGATGATGCCACTATTATTGATTTTTCTTATCCTATTATTTACACAATCTGCAATATATAAATTGTTTAATTTATCGATACAAACTCCTTTTGGATAATTTAATTGTGCAGCCGTTGCCTGACCGTTATCACCACCAAACCCAGGAGTTCCATTGCCAACAATGGTAGATATTATTCCAAAAGTATCCACCTTGCGGATAACTTGATCATTAAAATCTGCTATATACACATTACCTGCATTATCTATAGCTATACCAGTTGGTCCATATAATTGTGCATTTGTTGCTTGACCTCCATCTCCACTATAGCCTATAGTGCCATTGCCTGCGACAGTTGTAATAATACCCGCTAAATTAATTTTTCTAACAACTGGATTACCATCTCCAAAATAAATATTTCCAGTTCTATCAATTGCAATGCCCACAGGCCAATATATCTCTGCCAATGATGCTGGTCCATTATCTCCAGTATTACCTGCTATTCCATTACCACAAATAGTATTGATGACCTGGGCAGTGATGCAGCAATAAAAGGGCTCATCGGTTAATCGTGTGATAACTAATATGATTTAATTAGTTTTGGCGGATGGAAGACATAAAACTGTTTTACAAAAGGCTATTGAATT
>Ga0214164_1000570_pt1 | contig 23975 bp, 23 predicted proteins | sample TroBogepilimnion_13_FD_153003 | JGI IMG/M metagenome (GOLD analysis project Ga0214164, IMG submission 153003) | Freshwater microbial communities from Trout Bog Lake, WI - Practice 03JUN2009 epilimnion v4 | ecosystem: Environmental > Aquatic > Freshwater > Lake > Epilimnion/Euphotic zone ...
AACTTCATTATCTCTGACTTCTTCTATTTGAGAGAGTTTGTATCTTCTGTGACCACCAGGCGTGTAAACAGGACTAATCTTATCCTGTTCTTCCCACGCTCTCAGCGTTTGTGGACTCACGCCCATCATATCCGCTGCTTTCTGTATGTTCACTAACTCTTTCATCTATATCAACCAGCCCTTGCTGATGAAATATTTGGAACATTCTGTCATAGCTATCTTGGAAGTCCTCCAATGAAGGAGCTTCTTCAAACTGCGTAACGTGCGGATATATCACCCCGTTATCTAGTTCAAATTCCTTTTCCGTGACTCTAATGACTTTTCTGTGTTCCATACTATTTCATTATACAGATGTATTCTCGATTCCTCTTTCCCTTACCTGTGTGAAATCATACATTTTCATTAAATTTCATTAGATTTTTAAGAACTGTTCCCCAACCCTGTGTAATTTATTAAATTCTGATTAGTTAATGCCATGTTTCGAATGTTAATAGAAGCATTGATATCTCTATCATGTTTACTATTATTTGCTATAATTAGAAAAACATTCTATTAATTTCTAATTATAGCAATTCATCCCCACCGACAAGCGAGTGGGGAATTCTTGCAGAATATTTTAAATTTATTCTTTGCCAATGATCTTAAATGTTTTAGTATTACAGTGTGGGCAATTACCCTTAAGTGCTAATCTTCCACTTTTAAGTGTTTCCTTTTGTGGTGCTGTAATCATCACCATTTGACGACATTTGACACAATACATCTTTTCTGTTTGGGTGGCGTCACCCTTAGTTTGTTCAGGCATATTTTCCTCCAAGTGTTCCTGTTTTGAACGTAAGCATTATACAATTTATCGCAAATCTGAAGCTACACCTTTAATTTCTGTATAATATTTCGATACGGAGTTTTTTATGCTTTATGAATTTTTATGCACATGTAATGAAGAACAAAAATTTTACACTGTAAGTATGTCTTTAAAAGACTATAAATCGGAAATCGCTTGTCCGTGTGGCAAGGAAAATGCAATGGCTAAAAGAGTCTTTAATGTTCCAGCCGTTCATCATGGCATGACAGCTAATGAAAAAATTGCAGGCACTAAAAAAGAACGTGTTGAATATGGCAAATTTATGAAAGATCAAAGAGAAATTCGTAAAAAAGAATATGGGCCAGAAACTAGAGAAGGAGTCACCAACGAACTATGGACAGGAAATGAAGGTTTAGACGGTGTGACAAAAATGCCAATTAAATCAATAGCAGAAGGTGGAGGAACCAAAAAGACAGTATAGTATTAGTAAGCGTAAATACGCTGCTACCAAAAAAACAAAAAGGAGCATTATTAAATATGTTTAACCCTAATTATAATCATTATGGCAATGGTAATACACCTGAACGACAATCATTTATTGTTCAAAATGTAACACCAAGCCAATTATTTATCTCTGATATTCGTCTTACACTTGGGCCTTTGCAAGTAATTGATTTTACATGGCATGATCCAGCTAAAATTCATGGTAGCTCTGATCTTAAAAGGGCTATTAAAATAGGACTCTTGAAATTAATTAGTCAAGACGATGCAGACGAATTTGAAACTGAAAGAATTGAAAATGAAAAGAGAGCACTTCTTAAATCTCAGCGTGATCAAAAATTCGATGAAGTAGACTCAGAAAATGGTTCAAAACATTTTGCAGATGTTGTTGATCTTGAAAAGGGAGATACTGCTAGAGGACAGGCGCAAGTTACAACTGCTGGCTATGCAAACGATCCCCTTTCTTATGCTCTTGCGTTAGATATGGAACAGGCGAATTATGAGGCGCGAGGAGCACGATTGACAGCGGCTGAATTCGCTCGTAAAGTTGAAGCCAATCCTAAACTTGTCAGTCAGATTTTGGAAAGACGAACCGCGTCTGTTTCTGGTGACACACGACGTGGCAGAGCTTATGTTGCTGCCCCTCCAGGTGAAGGTGGTGATGCAGGCGTGTATAACATTGGTATGACTAATTTAAACCGAAATAGTTACATCGCTGGAGCCAGTGAGTCAGGCTATGCTGTTCAAGGACCACACAACCCAGGATTAGATGCCAATCCTTCACTTTATGATCAGGCTTATGGTTATGAAAATCCTAAATCTGCATATGAGACTCAGGGTTATGGTGAAGCAATCGACCTTAATGCAGAAGTGGATTTGACTCCTGCAACAAAAACAGCTAAAGTTAGCGTAAAATCGCCTAAAGCAGCTAAATCACTTAAAAAGGCAACCGTAAAGTAAAGGTTGTAAAATGGTTTAAATAGAAATAAGAGACAGTAGGCATATACTGTCTCTTATTTTTTGAGGAATTGCAATGGAACATTCAGAAGACTATATAAATTTTCTTTCATATCAAGATATACCTGATGCTTATTTTGATATTGGAACACCAGGTGTGTTTTTACAGTGGGATAGAAGAAGTCCTTCATCAGTTTCTGTCGCTGCTTATAATATATTACGCGCTCCCACTTTTGATGGTAATTATGTAATGATTGCCACAGTTCCATTTCCTTTAAATACTTTTACTGATCAAAAGGGACATCCTAATTTTTATTATAGGATACAAGAAGTCGCGCAAGACGGTACTATTATAGGTACAGGACAGCCATTTTATGGCGAAGAAATGCTTGTTAAATCCAGTTTATACTACGAAGTAAAAGAATATATGAAACTTCCCATTTATGATGAAGAAGTTTTATTTAATAGATCAGATGGCAGCATTGGCGATGTTGCTTTTTCTAATTGGAGTTATTGGCCTAGACCAGTTATAAGAATCGAAGGTCCGTCGAACAATGGTAATAATAGATATATAATTCTTTCAGAAGACACTCCTATAACTAATACCTCTGACTGTAGTGATCCGAGTTATCCAGATGGTTTAACATATAAAGTTGATTATCAAGGAAGAATTTATTTTCTCAAAGGAGATGGAGTAACACCTCAAGTTATTGATCCAGCCGATACAGTTTACGCAAGTTATGGAGTCGAATTATTCACACATAGTCAAATGAATTCGGCCTTATATATGTCTTTACAAGGTATTAATGCTCAGCCTGGTACTGATAAATATATGTCGGTAAGCGCTGCTCCTTATTATTGGGATTTAGCCATCGTTGTTGGGGCCGCTTACTATTTGTATCGCAGTTTGCTTGTTGGATTGAGTCAACGCCAAAGAAGAATTTTAATTATGGACCCTGACTCTGGTGCATTTGATTCAATTAACGCTTTAAGAGAAACTGTCAAGATGTATAAAGAACAATATGATGAGCAGCTTAAAGTACTTCCTGCATCTAAATATCCAAGAATTGGCACTATCACTACACCAGAATTTAATATGCCTGGTGGAAGAAGTCGTATGTTCCGATGGATTTGGAAAAACGGCGCTTCATAAGTTGTTTATATTACAATACTTCAAAAGATATCTGAAGAATTCTTCAGATATCTTTTCTTTCATTTTACCATGACTAATTATTCAACTGAACTCATAATAAACATAAATTTCATCAATAATTTTAAATTGATGTTTAAAGGCTTATCTAAACAGTTAAGTTTATTTAATAAAGTTACATGTTATGTATCATCTAAAGATCAAGCATTATTAGATGAAATTGATATATACACTTTAATTCATCCAAATAATGTTTTTCAAGTTATTTATAAAGAGGATATATCCATTAATGAATTATTAAATTCTAAAAAAGATGAAGAATCCATTTATGTATATATCAAAGATTCCATTATATTTATAGAACCTAAATCAATAAATTATCTTTTAGACTTTTGCATACAAAACCCAGAATATAAATTAATAATACCAGAAATCATTAATACAAATCGAACATCTTATATGCATCAAGTCATGGGGATTATTTCCGACAGTTTAATTCATGGTTGGTCTGAAAAATATCTCGATACGTATAATTTGAATAAAATTCATAATAAATTTTTTAGAGATGAAATCATAGAAAACTTTCTTACCAATCTCAAGAAAGGCAATATCGATAAATTCAGATTCCCTAATTATGTAATTAATAAAAATGAATATTTAGAATCAGATTCTTTCTGTTGGATTGGTAAAAATTTAATAGATTTTAATATCATTGTAAATGATTTTATTCAACAAACAAATAATCAAAAATGCATTATACATTGTAAATGTATAATGTTAAAAACGCATAAATTATTAAATCAAGAGTTATATAACAAATTAAAAAATGAGCTATATTAAATTTGCCATATCTTCACATGTTGCATTGGAAAAAACTACAATTCCAGTGCTCATTAATAGTTTAATTAAAGCAGGCGTCGAACATAAAAATATTTTAGTAGTAGTTGGTGGATGTAAACAAAATAAAGTTACATATTCGAATAATATTGAGACACATTATGTCGAACATAATTCTTACGATCATACGGCTTTAATTGAAATAGTTGAACAGAAATTACAAAGTGAATATTGGTTTTTATTACATGATACATGCAAAGTCGGCCCAGATTTTCTTAAAAATATTTTGGAATTTGGTTTTGAGTATGATCATGTTGATTTAGACAAAGATGGGTGGTTAAATATAGGATTGTTATCACAAAGATTTATCAATGAAATTGGTAATTATGTTATAACACTTAAAAATTGTTCAAAAATTCGTGCTATTCTTAGCGAAAAGACATACAGGCATTTAACTACTTTATCACATGGTATTTATCAACAAGATGCCAATATTTATATACCACCGCAAGATGTTTATAATGACGGCAATAAAAGACATATACTTTACTTTTCATCAATAGATTTATATAAATATCAATCATTAGAAGGAAGAAAAGTATTGCATACAAATATCAGACGCAATGCTAATAATAGTTTATTCGGCTTTAAACCATTTGAAATAGATATTGATATGAGTATGAATGATTGCGATTTTTTGAATGAAAATCAAAACTTCAACCATGCTGTTCATAACGATTCAGTTCTTGATACAAATACAAATATTTTATATGGTTGCTTAAGCGACATATATCTTAAATTACCTCCTTTATCAATAGAATGCGACACTTGTATCTGCTTAACGACATCACAAGAATATCTAAATATGACTGAAAATTGTTTAAACAGTTTATTTTTAAATGGTAACGTATCAAATGAGAAAATTATAATTTTCTCATTTGATACTAATGGAAAAACAAGGGAACTAGCTTCAAAATACAATGCAATTATAATAGAATGTTTTTCAAATGTGTCTAATAATTTTGTTTTAAAAACTATTATGTATTCTGCTGCTCATGTTATTAAAGCAAATAAATATATATTAATAGATAGTGATATTATTATAAATAAACCTATTGATAACTTGATAAACTTAATGAATGTTTTAAATGAAGGTATAAGTTTGGCCGTAAAAGAGGAAAATACTACTAATATACAAAACGCCATATTAAATATTTACGAAGGCTCATTAGATGATTTAGATTATTTGAAATTAAATAACGAAGAAAAACAATCAGAAATGGTTATTAATGGTGGCGTATTATTGTTCGATAGAATCAATATGATAAAGTTGGATCAAGCAATAAGAGATATGAACCCTCAAGCAACAATTTGGGAACAAAACTTCGATAAAACATATATACCCTGGAGAGAACAAGCGATTTTAAATATAGCACTATTAAAAATGAAAGGACTTTCGTTAATAAAAAATGATTTCAATTATCAATTATTACACAAAGAATATGACGATAAAACTATCATACACATTAACGGTAAAGAAACTAAAGAACAATACAATTATTTATTAAATGAATATATTGATAAATATACTGGTAATAATATAGAATACAAACATAAATATGGACTATATAATTACTATTTTATGGAAAATGAAATACAAAAATATAAATCTATCGGTATTATTGGAGAAGATAATACATTCGAAAATGATTTATTTTCAAAATACTGCAATGTATTTTCTTTTGGAAAAAGCAATATTGATAAACCAAACATCACTATATACAATAATGACCCCGTATTATATTTAAATAAATATCATAATGAACTGTCACACATTGACGCATGGTTTATATCAACATTCGGCATAGATAAAATGGTTAATTTGTATATTGCAATATTAACTGATAAGTATTCGGATAAAAATATTTATATCCATGATACAAAAAACAGATTTTGTAATATTAATTCAATATTGACACACCTTGAAGACAAATGTGTAATAGATCGAGTGTATGATGATATATACAAAATAAAGGTTAAAAACACTTAAAATGGAATATTATAATGGAGATTCTGTATGCTTAAAATTCAAGAATATTTACTAAATAATCGTAGTCTTTCTGATTTATATCAACAATATGATATTCAATATAATATTTGTGAACCTTTGGGTGTTGTTGTTTTTAACTATAGAATGCTATCTCCATTAGAGGTTCCCCTGGTTAGAGAATGTCGGGGGCTTGTTTTAGAAAATAATACTTGGAATGTTGTGGGTAAAAGTATAGATGCTTTTTTTGAACCTGATTCTAATTTATGTAAGGAAACATTAAACAATTTTGATTGGAATAGCGCAAAGGCAATGGAAAAATATGATGGAGCGCTGATTTTAATGTATTACTACAAAAATGAATGGAGAACAGCCACAAGATTTTCTGCTGATGGAACCATTCCTGTTTGGAGTCTTAATATGGCAAATGACGATAAAAATCTTACATGGCATAATTTAACAGTGAAAGCAATTGAGCACCAAGGTATATCGTGGAAAGAATTTACATCTAATTTAGACAAAAACATATTTTATACTTTTGAATTAATAGCACCAGAAAATCGTGTGTTTGTTATCTATGAAAAGCCATCTCTAATTCTTGTGGCTGCTATAGATAAAACATCACTTCAAGAAATAGATATTTATGAGATGAATTACCCATATAAAAAAGCCAATTACACAGAAGTTACTTCATTAGATGAAGTTTATGAATTAATGAAGGAAAAAGATGTATTCTATGAATTTGAAGGATATGTTGTAATTGATAAAAATTTTAATAGATTAAAAATGAAGAATAAATCATTTAATGAAATGCTTCAAAATACCAAATTGACAAATGGAAAAGATATATTAAAAGAAATTAGTAATTGGGAATTGTTTTCAACAAGCACATCAAGCGCATTATCAGTCGGAGGACTTACTGTTAATAATCCTGTAAAAAATATGTGGCAAAGAGTGAATAATCTCTCAAATTATATTGCAAATACTTATCAATACGTCAAAAATCTTCCTAAAGAGGAATGTGAAAACCATCCCATTCATGCCATATGGCCCAAAGCTATAGATTCAATGAGACAAGGTACAAGTTTTTCAGATATTTTAAATAATTCAACTGAAGAAGAATTACTTGTAGCATTAGAAAAATTTGAATCTTTAAATCATTAAAGGATATTATTCAAATAGTTGAGAATTATATCTATACTAACAGTATATAATTGCCTGTTTATTCGAGTGCAATTTTCAGGAAAAACTTTTTAGAGGAAAAATATGAACAATAAAATTCGTTTAGCATCTCAGGAAATCGCTTCTTTAGCTGAATCTTTAAATAAAAAAGGATATAATCAGTCATCTGAACTAATGAAGATTGCGCAATTTCTTGATGCACAGGCTAACCAAAATTCATTAACACATGATGTGTCAACAGATGGACAACAAATTGATCCTTCTTTATTGTCTAGTTTGGCGAATTTAAACACACAAGAAATGCCTTTAAATTTTGATGCAAATAATCAAGGTGTAGAAATTCCACAAACCGCAGAATTGAAAGAAGATATATCTCCAAAAATTGAAAGTTTTGTTAAAGAACCTGAGAAAGAAGTCATTAATGAGGATAATCGAGTTACAAATACATGTACAATTACTTTCAAAACAAAAGACGGATCAGACTTATCACAAACTGACATAATGAGTGCTATGCTTGAATTGGGCAAAAAAATGAATGTTGATGTTGATGGATTTCGTTGGCAAAAATCTGATAAAAAATCCTAATATTAATATATGGAAAAGAACATGACAGACAAAGAAAAATATCGTCATTCTTTTGCAAAAGGTGCATTAGAAGATAATTTAAATATGAATAGAAATTCATTTGGTCACACGATAACAAATGAAGAAGAGAGTAATATCCTCCCAGAATCAGAAATGATTATTAGTAATCAATCGGGAAGCATAGTGGCTAATCCTAAAAAAACTATTTGGGAAAGTGAAGAATTTAAACATTTTGTTGTTCAACACGCAGGACAAACTGCCGCCGAATTATTTCAAAGCCAAGATGTGGATCAAATCTCAAAAATTACTTTAGATTTTGAGAATGCACAAATAGAAGAATTTGTTGAAGACATCCCTCTATATAATCATCATGGAAGAGAACTAAACTGGAATAAGATTATTAAAGAACAAATACCAATTGAGGAAGAAATACCTTTGACTTTGGAAGCCTTTAATCAAGCTGTGGACAAGGAAATATTGAATAATCCTTCTAAGTTTTCCAGAGCAACACCAAAATATGTAACTCAAAACAATATCGAACATTTTTGTGTGGAAAAAACTTGTAGAGCTGTTTTGCCAGCGAATGCTAAATATTGTTCTGAATGTGGCAAAGCTCAAATGGCTAAATTTTGTATTAATTGTGGCTATAATTTCAATACAACAGAAAAATTTTGTCCAGAATGCGGAGAAAAGCGTTAATAACAGGATAAACCATAATTTCTCCAGAAAATATATTTAGGAGAAATTATTAATGCGTTGGTATACTACAAGTAAAGAGTGCGTGGCTTTGCGTAAACACATGTTGCGTGTTGATATGCGTGTTTATGTAGGCAATGAGGATGCATATCAAAATGAAAACGATTTACTTAATGCCATTAAGTCCATCATTACAGCGGCTATTATTAAAGGCTTAGATGTTGTTGGGTTCGTTTCAGTACACGGCCCACAATTAGGTTATAAAGCTCTTGAAATTGCTAAAAACCAAGGTGTGGATTTATATGTTATTCCAGCAGAAGAATATCACACAAATGATAAAGGGCAACTTGTTATTTATGGACTTAAAGAAGCCATGCCTATGAATTTATCTACAGAACAAGCCGTAAAACATGCTCATAAAGAGGGCGGATTTGTCATGGTGATTAATGTGGGCAAACGATTAGCACAACATTTGAACACATTAAAAAACACAGACGCCGCACCAGACGCTGTTGAAATTTATAATGGTGTTACTGGAGGATATCAAGACATTGAAGTGGATTATCCCAAATTTATTTCCACAGGCGCTGTGTCGGCTAATGAACTTGAAAAAAGTAACGTATTTACACTAATTAATAGAAAAGAATTGGAAGGAATGGGACTATTGCCTGAAAATGAAGGTTCTGAATATATTCCTGGTTATCTCAAACGTGATGACGAGATACAACAAAGAATCTACGAAGAACAACAGAAACAACCCACTACACCGCATAATCCAACACCAGGAGGCCAATAATGGCAAGAGCATATTGTCAAGAATCAGATGTTATTTCATACCTTCCCCCTAATGTAACAATACAGGGCAGTAATCCTAATTTAAATTTCAGAAATCCATCTCCTGAAACAGTAACAGATATAAAAATTGATTATTTCATACAACAAGCGTGTGATTTAATTGATGCCGCACTCGCTACACAATATGACATTCCTTTAATTCAAAAAAGAATTGGAGGAGATAAACGTTTTCCTCCTCCAATTCCTGAAATTGCCGCGATCTGGGCCGCTCAATTAATCTGGAGCATTCCAATTCAAGGTGCAGATAGGCAATCAAGTGAAGAACAAAAACGTCGTTGGGAATGGGCACAAATGGAATTAGCCAAAATTCAAAATGGAGAAATTAGATTAATAGGACAGCGCAACACACGAGCTAATAGATTTGTGCGTAACACTCTTTATAACGTGCCTAGAAATCCCGCCGAAGGTGGAAGATCAAAAGGTAATAACCAGTAATATAATTGTACAATGGATTTTAAGTTTTGCATTATTATTTAATGCATAATGGTGTAAAAATGTTAGAAAGAGTATACGACACAATTAAAGGTATTTTATATAATGATTTGCCCAAAAATGGAGCTAATCAGGCTATTGTCTATGACAGACCTATAACTAATTGGTATTTAGGAGATAGAGATATTATTCCCTCTTCTATGTCTGTTGTTTTGTATGGATCAACTGTGGGACCTAAAGATAAAGCCTATGGCTTGAAAGAATATGAACACAGAATACAAATTGCATGTTATGCTGGTAATGACAACCAGGAAACCACAGAACGAGTCGTACAAGAAATGGCAAGATTAGTGAAAGAAATACTCTTGCCACATAGAAGAATTTGGGTTTTAGAATTGTGTCCCTTTGATGGACTTTTTGCACTATCACCACAACATTATTCAATTGCTCATAATTCAATTATATTGCCATATATAACCCAAGCTCAAAATAACTTTAATACAGCATGGGGTTTAACACATACAGGTACTCCTCCAACATTAGAAGACAGTCGCTTAGCAGCAGAAGCTGTCAGATTAATGTTTTTAGATGTTGCTGGAGATAATACACCAAGCGGAATGAATGCAAATACTTTAAACAATATACAAACTATGTTGAGAGATAAAGTTCAACCAATAAGATTACTTTACGATTGCTATGTGCAAGATTTAAAGCCAAGCAATGATGGAAGAGGAGAACAATTATTAAAGAATGCTAACTTTACATTAGTTGCAAAAGAAATTCAATATCAGCCAGATTATGGCCCAGACAACGTACCAACCACTGCTTTTTAATATGGCTATAGATAGAAAAGGATTAACATTATTAGCGAAATGTCTCGGAAGAGCATATAAAAGTATTACCAATCTTTTTGGTGATACAACACTTAATCCTGCGTCTATATTAGAAATGGAAACATTATTGTGTAGATTACGAGGAAGTACAGATTTTCATAATTATGATGAAATGTTTAATTATGTTCAATTTAATGAATCTGATCCAATAGGATTAGGCATTCAAAGTACTGAACTAATTGAAAAAACAGCAAGTTCTGCACCATTTCCAGTAATTACAGGAGAGGGCCAAAATTGGAATCCAGGCTTTTATGGTCCACCTTGTCCCGAAGGTTGGGCGTTATGGGAATACGATTCTTGGAATGGTTATATTCCATCAGATTTAACTCCTCCAGTATATACCCATAATGAAAATGAACCAAACTATGGAATAAATCGTTTAAATTATCATTATCCAATTGCTTATATTTCTAGTAATTATGTGGAAGTTCCACTATTCCATAAAGCTAGATGGATTTCTTTTAAAAACACATCATCTACAAGCATAGATAGTGTTGTTTTTGAAATTCCAGTCAGTGAATTAACTGGAATAAAACTCACAAATCCAATAACAGATTTGCCCGTTGACATTAGTTTTTATTCTCATGTTAATTTAGTTCAAGAATATAATGCTGGATGGCAAGCCTCTACAACTCCAACAGATTATGAAGCATTAGAAATTTTAAATTATGATGTCACGTTTGATGTTAATAGAGAAAACTATATTTTCACTTTAAATTTTCCTTCCAATGGTACTTTTACTTGGGATAATGGATATTATTGGCATGTTGTTATGTATTGGGGTAGTTTTTCAAACATGCCTACAATTTCATTTACAACACCATCAAGTGCTTTAAATATTACATCAAAAATCATTTGGCCTGTTAAAAACTTCTTTGCAAATTCTATTACAGATCAATTAGGTTGGAATGATTTGGGAATATTGAAAACAGGCAGTTCCGCAAGACAAATAGTCGCAAACAACAGAACACATTACAAATTTTATGATGGGCAATATAGTAATCCAACTATTCCTATAAATTATCATTTGCCAGATAATTGGCCGAAAGCAAATAATAATGGCTATATTGATAGTTTAGCTAATTATTCAGGTGATATACCTGTAGGATCATATATTCCTGTTATTTTGACAGTTAAAACATTGGGGGATTTTTATGATATCCCTACGGCAACGCCTGAAATAATTTTTGGTCCAATAATTCCAGCAGATTACAATATATATGATTGGAGTAAATGTCCTTATTTTCCAGAATGTCCAGAAGATTATTTAATAATCTCGCGTTTAATACTTAAAAGATCACCTGGGGATTTATATGGATTGGTAGAAGGAACAACTTATAATGGTTATTATGCCGTACAACCAAATGACAATCAAAATCTAGAAGAAAATGTTGTTCAATTATATTCTATAGCATGGCTAGAAAATGTTATTCAGACCTACGCACAACCACAGCTAAATGATCCTAATTTAACTTCCGCTTTATTAATGAAATTAACATCATTTGTTAAAAAACTAAGAAACAATAATATTACAAATTCATTAACCAATGAATGTTTTAATCTAATGATGTATGCCACTAATGTTCCGAATAATTTGGCTCCAAATGCAGCCTCTACAACCAACCCGAATAGTGTAGGGTCGATTATGTTTCGGAATATTTTAAAAAATCCTTATATCACCGCACTTCAAAACCCAAATAATGCATCTCCCAGAGCTATACAATTCGAAAATGGAGCAAGAGATTTAATTTCAACATTTGCGGGTTATCCCTCTAGCATAGAATTAGCGCGATTAGATTCAGATAAATTGTATCTGCTTGAAAATACATTAAATACTGCTGTTCCTTTTGAAATATATATGGAACCTTCAGATCAATGCTCATCTATGGACCCTAACGCTTCAGGAATACATTTAGGGCAGGATTATACTTTTAGATTGATTTTAGAAGATGCCAGTCAAAATACTTTGCAAAAAGATTGGTATATTATGGCGTCTAAATACTATCTTTCAGATTATGCTTATGAACAAAGAAATGTTCAAGGCTTAACGAATATTGGTTATTATCATTTTGGAACCGCCGACGAAAGAAATTCATTACAGGCTGGAACTTTAGCAAGCATACCAGAATTTAGGTTAAATGGATATGCAGGACTTGTTCCAGATTTAGTTATGAATCAAGCGAGAACATTATATACTAGAGTTGTTCAACCCGCTGATCAAACACAAATAACCGAGGAAGAGTTTATTCAAAATCTTATTGATCAAGGATATACACAAACTGAAATTGATGAAATGATTCAGATTTTTCTTGATAATGGAGGAACATTCTATACTGTCGATTTAAATCAATATAGTAATTTATTTACGAAAATAAGATCAATTAGCGCTTCTGTGGCAAAATATACTTATGCTAATACACCATATTGGACTAATAATATGCATGATTACTATGATCCATTTACAAGGTTTGAAGGAGCCATTAATCCCAATCAAGTGAGAGCAGATTCATTTATCATTGCACAAGCAGGATTAGCAGCGGGTGATTTAGAACACTATGGGTCACAATCTATACCAGCAGGTGATACATCAAGTTTAAATCAAATCACAGGCGGCACAGATACTATTATTAATGGCAATATAGCTTTTAAGATTGCGCCAGCCGAAACAACCACAGTTTCAAGCATTAGCATGCAATTAAAAGTGATTTTAGATTCTGGTAAAACAAGTATAGGTAATGATAATAGCGCTCATTATACATTGTATATTTATTCAGAAATTGATGGATTGCCAAATGCTTTATTAGCCACAGGTGGAACAATATTATTTAATTCAATCACGTCTACATACACAGAATATCTATTCCCAATCGATTACACTTTATATAGTGGTGCAAATTATTGGATAGTAATCAAACCATCTGAACCAATGATTAATGGTAATATATACTTTAATCAAAATGGAAGTACAAATCAAAATATTGCTAAATATTCATCTGGCAATTGGTCATTAATTGATGGAGATGCATGGCATAAATGTTATTTAATTAATCCTAAAGTGTATGGTGCTTTTAATGTTATTAATAACACGGTCGCCAATAACCTGCCACCCATTAATGATTTAAGAATGAATAATGGTGCGTACATTGTTGATGGTTCTTGGGCTTACACTGCTGATAAACTCAACCCACCTCAACAATTAGCGATATATCCAAGAGCAATTTATAATAGAAATACTAATAGCTGGGAATATGCGAGATGCAATAATGATATTCATATTGTTGCAAGATATATGGTTAATGGTGTAGAGAATACAGTATTTAAGCAATTTAGCAAGTCTCCAGGATGGAGAGCAATGTGGTGGAATAAAACATCAAGTGATTATAATATCATTGATATAACAGCCACTGTAGCCATTGATGAAATTGTGAATGAAATAAATTATTCTAATTATCAACCCTCTACGCAATATGATTATATAAATGCACAGTTTGTTGGTGATTTTGTACCATTATACTCCGAAATTTATACGTTTAGTATAACTGTAGATCAAGGGGTCAAATTATATATTAATGGTGATTTAGTGATTGATGAATTTTTAAATAATACAACACATACATTTACCTATACATGTCCAACTGCTTTCAATAATTCAACACCAGTGAATTTAATGATTCAATATGCACATTCAACAGGAACGAGCAATCTATTAGTTCAATGGTCTAGTCACAGTCAATCTTTGACAACAATATCAAATTTATCAGCAATTAACCCAGAACCAGCACCAATACTTATTGATACAAACTCTATTGAGGGATTAACTTACATTGCCGTGGGCAAAGAATTAAGTGAAATACAAACGTCAACATATGGAGCACCTCCAGGAGATAGATTAGTTTTTAGGAGTATATAATGTCATATATTACACAAGTAGCAAATTTGTTAGATAAACTCATTGTTGATTTAAACATTATTGAATCGACAGATAATATGGCATTAGCTCATGAGGAATTTGCATTAGGTTATCCTGTACAAAATCGTCCTTTAGATTTATGTTTTGGGCATGCACCAACGACACCAAGAGAAACATATGCACCTTTGGTGGTTGGTTTGGGGTTAATACGTTGTAATGATAGTGTTCCTACAACTGTAATTCCTAGTGGACCTGATCAATCTGAATTTCTATTTGACCCATTAGCAAATTTAAGCATTCCTGTACAAGATTGTTATGCTTTTGGAAGTATATTTGTACAAACATATATTTACAGTAATATTTTATATAAGAATATAATAATGGGAATGGTGGAAAGTTCTTTAGGTACAGGCTCTATGCTTTTAATCTCAAGAAATTATGATGTAAATACTGCTTTAAAGTTGCAAAACAAAAATATGATAGGGAATGTTGTTATTCCGCCTACAATAGAAGGAGCCACAGAAATTGTAAATCTAGAATTAATGAAATTTGTGGTAGATATTAATTACTATAATCCAGAAAATGCAAGTTTAAATGATTATAGAATTTATGTAAATGATAATCGTTTGCCTAGAGGATGGGCTGGATATGCTGATGAAAATATGGCATCTATTTTAACTCCGACATTGATTACTTATTATATGAGTAATTTAAACCAAACAAGTAATATTAATAATGCCATTAAAGATTTAATCAATACATGGGCCTCTTCTCCGTCTTGGAATCCAGACTTTATAACTTATTGGCGCACACAAAATACATTACCAGATAATTTAAGGGCCTATCTTAATTCAATAGGGTGGGTGGTATAAAAAATGAATACAATAGAAGAATATATAAGTGATTTAACAAGGGGCATAGGTAATATCTACGATGCTTATGAAAATGGGATAGGTGATACATCTACACCCAATACCGCTCAATTTTGGGTGCAGCAATTGCTACAAGTGGCTTCTAATAATTTACCTCAATTTGGTATATTAGATACTACTCCAGCAAGTTTTGTGGTATCTTCAAATGACAGCGGACCCAATCAATATTTTCTTAATATTTCATCTGGTACGGTGGGATATGAGGGGCAAAGATTAAATATTGTTGCTCAAAATATACCAATAAAGAAAACTTGGGCAGCTTCATATAATTCAGGCTCCGTTTCTTATTATCAATACGGTATAAGACTGGGTTTTTCACTTCAGGAAGCTATCAATTCAAGTCAAGTGTATTCAACAACATTATTAAATGATGCGAATAGTGGAGATTCTGTCATTTATATAAGTGATACATCGTTCATTAATACTTTGGGATTTCCACTACAAGCACATATTGGTAATATGTTTGTTGTATTTTCAGATTGGAATGCAAACAAAACTGGGTTAGTAATTGATCCATCTTTTTATAACGGATCATCTTATGGGCAAATTAATCAATCTTTTAATGCTGGGGTGAGAATTTATTTCATTTATGAACCCAGAGTTTCGGCAATTTATGGATTTCCTGTTCCAAGCGTGGGAAGTACTAATCCTACATTGTTCACATATTATCCTCCTTATCCTGATGATTGGCTTAGCATTGCAGATGTTTTAGTGCAATTTGCATCAGGTAATCAAGACAATCCTGTAGTTGTAGGAATTAATCGAACTGTTGACGCATGGCCCGATGCAAATTCTTCGAATCCTGTATTTACACCAACCGATGCTTCAAAGATCATAACTTCTTGCAATAATGTAATATCTCAACTGTCTATTGCAAAAAATTCATCTAATTTAGGAAGTTTAATTCAGGCCATTCGACAATATACTCGTGTGTTAGCAAATAACAATACAATTAATTTTAGACAATATTGGGCCAATCAACCTTGGACACCTGCATCTTATTTTGGCAGAGGTATTAGTTTTGCTGGATTAGAAAAGATTAATTTCACTCATTCATTTGCTAAAGCATATTATGCAAATACAGGACAAGATATACAACATATTTTTGGATTATTCAGAGGTGATCTTTACAATACTACTACAAGAATTGTGGGAGGAAGTTCGGTTTCTGGTGTTTCTGCTACATCATACGTTTCAAATTCTTTTGATTCTGCGTTAACCAAAGGAACATATATTTATGGAATAAGTGCAGTATTTAATTCTGGAGAAACAGCTCCAACATATTCATCTTGCACAGGTAATAACGAAAATCAAGAGTATTATTTCAATACATTAAATTGGAATAATACATCAAATGCTCTTTTTTATCATATCTATCGAAAATCAACCACTGTTGGTGATCAAACAGAAGTGCGTCTTACAACACCTGGACAAATAACTTCGGGAGTTACTTTTACTAATACGTCACCTAGCCCAACAACAAATAGAACATTTATTGGACCATATGAAGCATTCTCGTTCCATCCTTCCAATGCTTCATATTTAGGAGCTATAGCATTAAATTTGAAACTATCTGCTGCTGTAACTAACCTTACAGATGGCATTAATATTGCTTTATATACAGACAACGGCAGCGGTGCGCCTGGAACACTAATACAACACGGAACAGCTATTCCATATAGTTCATTAAATAATACAAATTGGACAACCGTATATTCGCATTTTAATCATCAATTTAGCGATACAAGTTTATATTGGTTGGTTTTATCTTTGACAAATGTGCCTTCTACTGGTAATTTGTTAATTTCAGTTGCGGCAATTGGAACTAATGTTTATGCGACTTCTTCTGATGGTAGTACATGGTCAAATCTAAATAATATTAGTCCATATTATAGGCTATTAGGTTATGTAGATAATGGCACAACAGCAACGTATATAATTAATCGTGGTGTTAATTTAACGGGCGATGTAGCAATTATACCACAACAATTGTCTGTATTTGTTCCACCCATGAATTTAAGCTCTAGTTTAGCAGAGACTCGACTTCCAGCATCAATAACCGAAGGAACTACATCTAATACAAATACATATACATATAATGAAATGATTGTGACAGTTATAGCTAGAAATGGCGAAAATGGCACTCCAGTTACGTTTACTCAAGTAGTACCACAATACACTGTTCGGGGAACTAGATTTAATCTTGGAACTTCAACACAAGTGTTTGATAGAATTGATTCTTTTTATGTCGCACCAGGCACTAATTTAACGATTGGATCAAATGGTCAAATAAATTGGAGTCCATATGATTTGGTTACCGTGGAGACAGTACCATAATGGTTTATAATGGTGATTTATATAGCACATTAGGATTTCAACAAAGTTATGTTGATTTATTAGCTATTGTTCGAGATTCTCCGAATGAAGAAAAAATCAATAGTAGCGCAAACAGCATTACTCCTAATAATATTTTGCCTGTAGAATCATTTGCTTTTAAAATTACACAAGAGTCGCTAGAACAGAATCGTTTAGCTGGTGGAAGTGCTGATCCAAATACATTTAATATACATCCTATATCTATAAGAAGCAATATAAAAATGCCTTTAGTTGTTCCTGTTATAGGATGGGTGGGACAATATTTTGCTGATTTATGGGATTGTGCTGGACTTGCTCACTGGGGCACACCGACAGCTACAATAGCTAATTTAACAAGTGACATTTCTATTGGAACATCAATATTAAATATAAATAACCCAGCAGATTTTGTTTCTTTACCAACACCTTTTAATCTTTACATTAAATCGCTTTCACATCCAGAAAATTCAGAGAATATATCTGTTACAAGTGTGGATAAATCAAATAGAACTTTAACACTTATCTCGCCTGTTTTAAAAAATCACACAAAAAATGATACATTGTTGATTACATATTCAAATACATTATATTCTCCCCCAAGAGAACCATCCTTTTCTCTTTTTTCGTTAAGAGAAGGATTATTGACTCCGTCTTTGATAAATCAATTAACAATTGAAGCCCAAATAGGACAGTCTATTAATATTAATTGTGAAATAGCTTCATTAAATATATTTAGAGATAGTCAATTAGATATGCATGTATACAAAGATGCTTTAAGACAATCATATGGTCAAATGCCAATTTCTATGATAGCTAATTCATATTTAGTTTCTATATCTCCTTTAACTACGGATACAAATTTATATGGTTTGCCCACTGCATTAGGAGATGAACTTTTCGCTGGATATCAATCTTTTAATTTGCCATCAGCCATAGTTACAGGAATAACATTAACCATAGAAAATAGTTTAAATGATGTATATAGTGCCCATTCTATGAAGTCTGGTTCTAGTATTTATAGAGACAATAGAATGCCTTATGCTTTAGTATCTAACGGGAGAACAATTAAAGGTACAATAAAATATCTTTCTCCTATTGACCCCTATTTATTAGCAGAAAGATTAGCAGGACCTTCAGGATTAAATGGCGGCGGAATAAGAATTAATTTTGGTATGTTTTATATTGATTTACCAACTGTAGCTTGGAAACCCTCTACTAGCGAAGGTAATGTATCAGATAATCAAACTCGCACATTAGAATTTACATTTGTAGGAAATACATTTGATTCCATGCCCACACTCAATTATACTTCTGTATAATTCACATATCATGAGTATATTTGTTGATCCAGAAGAAATTTTTGAAATTAGACAAAAATTTTGTTATATTAAAAACAATGACGTAATTACAGGCGTTAAAATAATTGAAGATACAGCAGAAGAAAACGAACAAGATATTCATGAAATTATATGTTATGCGTCTGGAAGAGATTTTGATAATATGTCAAAAATTATGGAAGATGCAACATTAATCAACCATATAACAGGAGAAACTATGGTAAGAATGTCAGTTTTATATCGTTTAATTATTCAAAGATTTTTTAAAACTTGGAATGTTAAAGACAGAGAGGGCAATATAGCCCCTATTAATTCAGATAGTATTAATAAAACTCATGATTCCATCGTTAGAGCACTTGGCAAAAAATGGTTAGCCTTGACTAATGGAGATATAAATTAATGTTAACTTATCCTGCTGGCTCATTAAATGTCCTTTATATACTTTCTTTAGCGGATTTAAATGAAGGCATATTATATGATACATCTCAAATGAATATTGATTTTGGTATTGGGTCAAATAAATTGTTAACACGGCCTATTTATTTGTGGGATTTATATTCTCTTGCGTTATCAACATATGAACAATTTAACGACAATAATTCTTTCGGTGTTTCAGATTTAAACCCATATTGGTATTCAATATGGGCTAAATCTTTTAATGATGATTCGGGATCAAGTTTTTTTAGGCCATTAGAAACAGATTACTCTATTACATCTTTCAATCATCCTGTTTTGTCACAAAGCAAGTATAGTGGAAGTTTTACGTATTTTCCATTAATAAGCGAAGTGGATTCGGATTATACCATACCAATGCCCGAAACCATATTGGGAGAATTAAACGTGCTTAAAGCTGCTATTTTTCCCGCTGTTCCTTTATTAATTACAAGCAGTGTAGTTAACCACACCCATTATGGACCAATTTTTATTAAAAGTTTCAACATATCAGCTTCTGGAAAAAGTAATTTATCTCCTGTAAATGTGTCAGTTAATTTTGAGGGTGCTAAGTTTTTTGAATGCCCAACTGTTAACCCAGTGACACAAAATACATTTGCTTTTCCTGAAATAACATATGATACAAATAGTAATCCGTTATATGCTTCTTATAGAACAGCTACTGTTCAAGATTGTCTATTCGCAGATAAAGCTATTTCAAATAGACAAGAATTACAAAAATATGTAAATCAAAAGTTTAATAATGAATCTCAAACACCAACTTGGCAAATTGTAGATATGAACTTATCAATTACCCAAGATATTAAATTTCAACCTATACAAATGCAACCATATGGACTATCTGATGAAAATGGACCTAGATATGCTTCTTTAAATAGCAGAAATGTGACGGGGTATATTACATTTTATTCAACACAAAGAAATATAAATTTCTTTACACCAGGAAAAGGAATTACATTATATTTTGGAAGTTATTATTTATTCCCAATGGATAACATAGATTGGCAATTACCAGAAGGAAGTGTTGAAGCTGGGTCGGGATTTCTTACAACATATAAATTTATAGCAAGGGCCGCAAATAATTCTGTGGCGATGAATAATAGAAACGCTCCATCTAGTGAGTTTTCTTATATTTCAGATTTAATGTATCAGAATTTTGCAGCAGGTATATAAAATGAAACCAGAAGAAATTATATCAAAAACACAAGAGGCTATAGCGAAAATGAATGCAATTAATTCTGGAAACAATCCAGAATTAATTGAAAATATATTTTACAACAATGAAAAAACTTTTGAAGAGTCATTGCCAACACTTACGGAAGAGCAATTTTTGATTCGAATTTCATTTAAAAATAATGAAGCATTATTTTGTGTGAGAGAATTAATGTGGTTCGAAGCATTGGATATCGATACACAATCTTATAGAATCAACAAAGAAGATAAAACATATTTTGAAGGGGAATATGAAAAAAGAGAGACTTTAAATAAAGCCATCGTTTGGGTAGCAGATTTAAAAAATCAACAAATTAAATATAATCAACAAAATATCTTAAAATATTTAAAACATGATATGGTTGATAAACTCTGGAATGAATATTCAAAAATTGTAAGTATTACACTTGAAGAAGCAAACGCTCTGTATGAATCTGCACAAAAGTATTTTAAAGGAGAAGCACAAACGGGATTCCCCGTTCCTCCATTAGTTGTAGAAGTTGATTTTATGCTTAAACAAATAGTCAGTTTGTCTAGAGAAGAATTTAGAAAAATTACAATAAGTGATTTAGAAAGAATTCAATTAATACTTACGGCAAGAGCAGATATTTTAGGATTGTATTCTTCAAACTCAGTTGTAGAACAACAAAAACAAGAAATGTCAAATGATGTGTTGGATACGTTGCCTCCACATATGCGAAATTTAATCAATCGAGGAAATTAAAATATATGTGCATAGTAAATAGGTAGGTAAAGACAATGACTCCTGAAGAAAGCGTAGAAATTATTAGAGAAAATGCAATGATTCTTTTAGACGCCATTGAGCATTTTGAAGAACTTGATCCATCACAACAAAATAATGAAGTCCTTTTAAAATGGATCATTATCATTCTTGAAAAATATGCAGAATTTCAATGGAATACTGCTGATATGATAACAGATTTATCTAAAAAATACGATTTCAATCTTCATCTTTTAGACTCAAAAGAAAACCCAACGCCTCCACAAATAAATCTAGACGTACCGCCTTTTGATTATAACTTCTTTATGGGATTGGATTTATAATGTCTGCATTATTTCAAAATAAAAAAGAAAATATCACAAACAATAATGAATCAGAATTGATTTTCGTTGTAAATTCTCATGTAAACTATTACAAAAAAACTTGTCCTAGATTAATAGAAAGCTTTACCAATTTAAATAAAATATCCAAAAATCAAATTATTGTTATCGTCGGCGGGAATGATCACAACAAAAAAGAAATTATTAATGGAATACAATATAGATTTGTAACACATAATTCATTTGATCATACTTCAATTATTGAAATTCTAGAATCAGATGATTTAAATAATGAATTTTATTGCATCATACATGACACATGTGAAGCAGGCCCTAAGTTTTATGAACAAATATCCAAATTCAATAAAGATTATGAATATAACTCTATTGATGTACATGGATGGATGAATATGGGAGTTTTTAAAAAAGAAGCACTGATTAAACAAAGTAATTATATATTGAAACTTAAGAACTGTTCTAAAGTAAGAGCAATGATGAGTGAAAAATTATATATGCGCCTATTCCACAGCACTGCTCTGCAAAAAGAAAGCTTCAAAATCATCAAAGAAAGCAATATTTATTCTAATATCAATCGACAGGTCTTATATTTTGCTAATGTGGACTTATATAAATATCTAGCAAATCATACAAAAAGAAAGGGCGAAATCACCACACCTTAAATCAATTTTACCTTTTCAAGGTGATGTCTATTATTGCAAATAATTTGATATTTTAAATATATATTAGTTTGATCAATAATATTTCTTTGTGTATGAAAGGCATAATGAGCCATAAGTGATTGCCCATAAATACAGCTTGGTCTTTTAAGTTCTTTTGTTTTTAATGTCGTGAGCCAAAGTTCCTCTTGTAATGTGACATTTTCTTTTCCTACAATTCCATCAAATGCAGCAAAGTCTTTGCCATACCAGCAAATACAATTAATTGGTACTTTTTCATAATTGGTTATAATATATTTATCAAATTTATATTCATCAAACTTGTACTTGGAAAAAGATTCTAAAAAGTAATTATGAATAGTTACTCCTATTTCAGGATTAGATTTGATCAAATTAAATTCATCTACATATTTCCCAGGCCAGCCTTCCGCAAGTCTTTCGGGTAAAAGCCCCATTACTTGATGAATATAAGCCGTGCGTCCACTATTAATAATAGCAGGATATACCAAAAAATATTGAGGATTATCAATTCTAAATTGAATGAGTCTTTCAATCGCGCCATTTTCAATCCAACAAATATCATCATCAAATCTTATATAAATTGTATCCACATCAATACAATTTTTAAAGAAATGCCTAATTAATTGTACTCTTTTTATATTGACTAAATCTTCTCTTTTGTCTTCTAATTCTTCCATCGTAAATATGGGATATTTATCTACAATAGATTTCATATATTCTATATCATCTTTTATATTCGTATTGACCCAAAATCTAATTTCATCAAATAGATTTTGGGAGTCTAAAAGATAAGGTATCAAAAGTTCTAAAAATCTTTTGCGTCCAGCGGGAATAACAGCCACAATTCTATAATTTTGATACATATTTTCCATTCCCCCAAATAATATCTTCGATTTTTACACAGTTTTTACCTAGAACTCACCATAATATAAATATGATTGAAAACACTTTTAATAATTTATATGATAAATTCAATAACATTACAAATAAAAAAGTTAATCTGCTTAAAATCAGTGATTTACCTGAAGAATTAATATTGCATTTAAAATCATCTAAAGAATATCCAAAGATAAAAAATG
>Ga0214164_1000571_pt1 | contig 23952 bp, 22 predicted proteins | sample TroBogepilimnion_13_FD_153003 | JGI IMG/M metagenome (GOLD analysis project Ga0214164, IMG submission 153003) | Freshwater microbial communities from Trout Bog Lake, WI - Practice 03JUN2009 epilimnion v4 | ecosystem: Environmental > Aquatic > Freshwater > Lake > Epilimnion/Euphotic zone ...
TGCGAGCGGACGACCGGGTTCGAACCGGCGACCTGAACCTTGGCAAGGTTCCGCGCTACCAACTGCGCTACGTCCGCGTACCGAAGTTGAAGCTTCGCTCCAACATCAGAGGGTGAAATCTAGCGCACAGACCCCATCCCGCGCCAACCGTGGTCTCGCCTGTAACTGTTGCTAACCTGAGCCCATGAGCGCAGCAATTTCGGTAACGGTAAATGGGATTCCGCAGCAGATTGCGCCAGATCATCGCCCTACCCATTTATTTGCAGATCAGAGCAACGTTGTTGTCGCCCGAATAAATGGCGAGATCCGTGACCTCTGGACTGAGCTTGCTGAAGGCGATCGCGTTGAATCAATCACCATCGAATCTCCAGAAGGATTAGCGGTTCTGCGCCACTCGACTGCACATGTTCTTGCACAGGCTGTCCAGGAAGTCTTCCCAGAGACAAAACTTGGCATTGGGCCTCCGATCACAGATGGTTTTTATTACGACTTCGATCCGATCAAGCCCTTCACACCTGAAGATCTCGAAAAGCTTGAAAGTGCAATGCGAAAAATTGTAAAGGCGGGTCAGCGTTTTCGTCGTCGCGTGACTAATGAGAAGGATGCGCTCGTCGAATTAAAGGGAGAGCCATACAAGTGTGAACTCATTGGATTGAAATCCGGACACGATGATGAGTCGAATGTCGAAGTCGGTGGTGCAGAACTCACGATCTATGACAACCTAGGAAGAGATGGTGAACCAGTCTGGTCCGATCTTTGTCGCGGACCGCACCTACCTTCAACGAAACATATCCCGGCCTTTAAATTGATGCGCTCTGCCGGCGCCTATTGGCGCGGCTCAGAGAAGAATCCGATGTTGCAACGTATCTATGGCACCGCCTGGCCATCGCAAGAGGCGCTCGATGGTTATCTCCATCTCTTAGCCGAGGCAGAGAAGCGCGATCATCGCCGCCTTGGAGCAGAACTCGATCTCTTCTCCTTCCCTGAGGAAGTTGGAAGTGGGCTAGCGGTCTTCCATCCTAAGGGCGGAATCGTTCGCCGCGCCATGGAGGATTACTCACGTCGTCGCCATGAAGAAGAGAACTATCAATTTGTTTACTCGCCACATTTAACAAAAGCGGCGCTCTTCGAAACATCTGGTCACTTGGATTGGTACTCAGAGGGTATGTACCCACCGATGGTGATGGATGAGGAGTACCACGCTGACGGCACTGTAAAGCGCGCTGGTCAGAAGTACTACATGAAGCCGATGAACTGCCCATTCCATAATCTGATTTATAGATCACGTTCTCGTTCTTATCGTGAGCTACCACTTCGCTTATTCGAATTTGGAACCGTCTACCGCTACGAGAAATCTGGCGTGATCCATGGAATCACTCGAGCTCGTGGATTTACACAGGACGATGCTCACATCTATTGCACTAAAGATCAGATGCAAGAAGAGCTCGATTCTCTCCTGACCTTTGTATTGAATCTGCTCCGCGACTACGGATTAGAGGATTTCTATCTCGAACTCTCAACTCGTAACCCAGAGAAGTCTGTTGGATCGGATGAGGACTGGGAAGCAGCGACGAATGCGCTTCGCGTCGTTGCCGAGAAGCGAAATCTCGAACTTGTCGATGATCCAGGTGGCGCAGCCTTCTATGGACCGAAGATCTCTGTTCAAGCGAAGGATGCCATCGGTAGAACCTGGCAGATGTCGACTATCCAAGTAGATTTCCAATTGCCACAGCGATTCAATCTTGAATACCAGGCGAGTGATGGAACGAAGCAGCAACCTGTGATGATTCACAGAGCGCTCTTCGGTTCGATTGAGAGATTCTTCGGAGTGCTCACCGAGCATTACGCCGGAGCATTCCCTCCATGGTTAGCGCCGGTGCAAGTCCGCGCTATTCCAGTCGCAGATGCCTTCTTGCCATATCTTCAAGAAGTTTCGGCGAAGATGCGTAAGGCTGGAATTCGCATTGATGTGGATACCTCTGATGATCGAATGCAGAAGAAGATTCGCAATGCACAGATGGAGAAGATCCCATTCATGATGATTGCCGGCGAAGAAGATCAGAACGCAAATTCCGTCTCCTTCCGCTATCGCAATGGTGAACAGCGCAATGGCATTCCACTCGATGAAGCGATCGCCGAAGTACTGAAGGTCATCTCTGAACGCACTCAGGTGTAAGTAATGGACGAGCAGATTCTCCACGGCGGAGCTGGGATGCCAGATTCCTGGTCGAGACTGTGGGCACCTCATCGAATGAGTTATCTCTCTGGAGAGAATCGTCCGCTTCCCGGTAACGGAGTTGAATGCCCCTTCTGCAGAATCCCATCACTGAGTGACGAAGAAGGATTAATTGTCTTTCGCGGTGTAACGGCATATGTCGTTATGAATCTCTATCCATATAACGCTGGCCATCTACTGATCTGCGCCAATCGTCACGTAGCCGATCTCACCGATCTCACGTCAGATGAACGTAATGAAATCTTTGAACTTACCGCGCATTCCATGAAGGTGTTAAGAAGAGTCTCACATGCCAAGGGTTTCAATTTAGGAATGAACCAAGGAGCTTTGAGTGGAGCCGGAGTCGCTGAACATATTCATCAACATGTTGTACCGCGATGGTCAGGGGATGCGAATTTCATGCCAATCATCGGTCAGACGAAAGTACTTCCGGAATTGCTATCGACAACTCGCCACGCGCTAGCGAGTAATTGGAATTCGATCTAAGAATTGTGCGATCTCCGATAGCCCCAGGTCATTACTTTCAATCCAAGGAAGCGCTGGATATATCAGAGCGTTTTCAAAGGCGTCATCACCGGCAGCTTCGAGTGCCTCTAGGTATTCATCGCGAAATTCAGCTATGACTTCTTGATGTTCAGGCTCGCTCTCTCGAATCTGGAGAGAGCCGGAACTATGATCATGAATCATCTGTGTTGCGAGATCAATGAGGGCGGCCGGAGAGCCATCGTCGAGATGCAGCACTAAGTATGGCGTCACCACTGGGTCGAGTATTTTGCCAGCGATGAGAGCCATATCTTCAAAGTCAGTCTCGTTCTCAGCGGTCAGGTCGGTGATAACGACAACGGAGGGGATATATAACTCTCGAGCTTCAACCCATACTTGGGAATCGGCGCGGACGATGCCACTCGTTGCGCTAACCATGAAGATCGCTCCATCAGACTCGGCAAGGGGAGTGCTGTGGATACCCAGGCGTCGTGCGAGCAGATCACTGTGTTCACCGACCAGGTGGAGCTTCAAGCCGTGTGAGATTAGGTCGCTCATAGACCCGAACTCTACGATGTGATCAATGCTTCAGAGTTCAATTAAGGCGCCTGTCACCCGAGTAATCACGCCACTATGTCGCGGGTTGCTCAAGGCTGGAATCACACCGAATCAAATGAGCGCTTTCGGTGGAATCTCATCTTCAGCGGTCGCGATTGCACTCTTCGGTAGTGGTCACTTCTTTGCAGCGACAATTGTGACAACTCTCTTTGTCCTCTTTGATCTCCTCGATGGAACTATGGCAAGGCTTAGCAATTCAACATCGCGATGGGGCGCTCTCCTGGATTCCACGCTTGACCGAGTTGCGGATGCCGCCATATTAGGGGCGATCGCCTACTGGCTCAGTCGTCATAACGATCGGTTAGTTCCAGTCATTCTTATCGTCTTAATATCTGGCTCTCTCATTTCTTACATCAAAGCTCGTGCCGAGGCTCTCGACATTGAATGTATCGGTGGAATCGCTGAGCGCACTGAACGACTCATTGTCGTATTGATCTCCGCAGGTTTGCACGGACTTGGAGTCAGTTACGCATTATCGATTGGCTTCTGGTTTCTCCTAGCGATATCGCTCACCACAGTAGGACAACGCTTGATCATCGTATATCGGGGATCGAAATGAATGAGCTCATCTCTTATTGGGCCTACGCATTAGCGTGGAAGATTACTAAGGCGCTCCCGGCGGCGGTCGCGTACAAGATTTTTCAAGGGATCGCAGATCTCATCTCCCGACGAAATCCAGCACCCGTTAATCGTTTGCGTTCCAACTATTCTCGCGTTCATCCAAACTTGAATTCTGATCAACTTGAGAAATTAGTAAGAGATGGAATGCGCTCGTACCTTCGATATTGGTGCGACACATTTCGATTGCCTGCTTGGGATACCACCCAAACTATGAAGAATGTTGTCGTCGAAAATGAGGATCTGCTCCGTGCACCATTAGCAGCTGGCAGGGGAGTGATTGTCTCCTTGCCTCACGCTGGAAACTGGGATCATGCCGGCGCATACTTCTGTGCAAGCGGTGCGCCACTCGTAACCGTGGCTGAACACCTCAAACCAGAGAAGCTTTTCAGAAAATTTCTCGTTTATCGGGAGTCGATCGGCATGGAAGTTCTTGATGCGAATGCACGGACGCTTGCCATTCTTGCTCAACGGCTGCGCAGTAATCGACTAGTCGCGCTCGTTGCAGATCGCGATCTCTCTCGATCTGGCGTCGAGGTGCAGTTCCTTGGCGGACCGTCTCGCATGCCTATAGGCCCAGCCCTCCTTTCCATTCAAACAAAAGCTCCGTTAATCAGCGCCTTCGTTAAATATGAGGAGCGAGGTATTCGGATTATCTTCGAAGGCGAGATTGCAATTCCAGAAACCGGGGATCAGAAATCAAAGATCGCAGCTATGACACAAGTGTGCGCGGATCGATTTGGTCGGCATATTAAAGAATCAACAGTCGATTGGCATATGTTGCAGCGAATATGGATTGATGGAGATTTCGTGGAGCGATCCGCATGAAGCTTCCACTTTCACGAATTGGAATGGTCTGTCCCTATGGTTGGGATACCCCAGGTGGGGTTCAGATTCATATCAAGGAGTTGGCAGAGCATTTCATCTCCTTGGGGCACTACGTCTCGGTAATTGCACCAGTCTCAGATGAATCATCGGTCACAGAACCATGGTTAGTCTCAGCTGGAAGACCTCTTGCCGTTCCATTTAATGGATCAGTGGCACGCGTAGCATTTGGACCGGTAGCCACATCGAGAGTACGTCAGTGGATTGCAAGTAATGAATTCGATCTATTGCATCTTCACCAACCTGAAGTTCCTTCTCTCTCATTGATTGCGTGCTGGTCAGCAGAGGGTCCAATGGTTGGAACATTTCACACTGCAGCTGCGAAGCAGCGGACTCTTGTAGCAGCTGGCCCCATCCTTGAGCCAATTATTGAAAAACTCACCGCACGTATCGCTGTATCGGAGATGGCTCGTGAAACTCTGCGCGAGCACTTCGAGACAGACGCCGTCGTTATTCCAAATGGCCTAGATACAAGTAAATATTCATCCGCACAGCGGCGTGATGAATGGTCGAAAGAGCAGACGATCGGATTCCTTGGCAGGTTTGAAGAGCCGCGAAAAGGACTTTCCGTTCTTCTAGAAGCACTTCCACTCCTAGTAAAGAAGAATCCGAATCTGCGCATCCTTGTCGCTGGGCCTGGCGATTCAGAGAAGGTGCTCAAATCAGTTCCACTGTCCCTAAGATCTCGAGTCAATTTCCTTGGTCGCCTTTCCGAAAGTGAGAAAGCTGACTACTTGAAATCTGTCACTGTCTATGTGGCTCCAAATACAGGGGGAGAGTCCTTCGGCATCATCTTGACTGAAGCAATGGCGGCTGGCGCAACAATTGTGGCAAGTGATATCCCAGCCTTCGCAGAGGTACTTCAATCTGGTGAATATGGTTCACTCTTCATCTCGGAAAATTCGCAATCACTTGCAACAGTGATCGACGGACTCTTGAAAAATGAGCAGAAGCGAAGAGAATTGAGCCAGTCAGGCATTGAAGGTGCTGATAAATACGACTGGAAGAGCGTTGCTGCTCAAATTTCGGATGTGTATGAGATGGCCTTGGCATCTGGCCCCGGGGTCACCCTCGCCTCCGAGAATCGACCATGGAAGAGGTTTAGAGCTAATGAGTAAATATCTCGTCATCATCTTCATACTTTTACTCTTCGCTTGGTACCTCTCTTTTTCCGCAACTCGGTTAGATCGTCTTCACCATCGAGTGGAGACCTCATGGGAGCACTTGGATGCATTGTTGCAACGCAGAGCGGCGTTGGCCTTAGAGATTGCGCATCAAAATGATCTTGATCCAGCGATGGATATGCTTCTGACCGCATCAGCTTATGAATCGCGAGAGGCACCCATGGCGGATCGTAATGAGGCCGAATCACTCCTCTCAGAATCTTTGAAATTGATCCGTGAATCTGTTGCGGCAGGTGAGATTCATATAAAGCTGGCGTTCCTCGATCGGCTCAGTGATATCACGGAGAAAATTCGAGTGGCGATTTCAATCCATCTGGAGGCGGTAGCGGCTGTTGAGAACCTTCGTTCGAAGAGAATATTTAAAGTTTTCCACCTTGCAGGTCGAGCAAAGCTGCCCTTCCATTATTCCTTTGAGGACGATCAATTGTGAAGAAGTTTTTCGCTCTCGCGCTCGTAGCTCCAACGCTTATTCTCTCGATGAGTGGATGCGGTCTCTCTTCACAGAAAAACTCATCCGATCTCGCTAAGCCGGAGTCTCTCAATCTTTTGACGAATCTCCCGGGTGGAAATGGCCCAGTGTTAGCTGTCAAGATTGATGACACCCCTGCTGCGCACCCACAACTCAATCTTGAGAAGGCGGACGTTCTCTACATTGAGCAGGTGGAAGGTGGTCTGAGTCGAATCGCAGCACTATTCACCAATCCAACGACGCTGCCAGAAGAAGTTGGACCAGTGAGATCAGCGCGAATAAGTGATCTCGATATTCTCGCTCAGTACGGTCACGTGGGGTTTGCATTTAGCGGCGCGCAGAAACTTTTCTATCCAAAGATCGACGCCGCAAATCTTGAGAATCTCAGCGCTGATCATGAACCGCAGGCGATCTACTCTCGTGATGTAAACCGACAAGCGCCAACAAATTTGATACTCCATCCAAAACTCCTTTTGAAGAAGAGCATCTCGGAGGAGAAGAGATTGATTGATCTAGCCAAGGACCCTGGCTGGAGTTTCGGAGCTGCGCCTACTGGTGGCGAAGGGATTGAAAATGTGACCTTTTCGTGGCCTGCTTCGAAATATTCTGCATCCTGGTCCTCCAAGGAGAAGAGGTGGTTGCTCTCTTACAACGGATCGCCAGATCTTTCTGCAAGCGGTATGCAACTTGGCTCTCCAACGCTGATCATCCAAAAGGTAGTCATCACGCCATCGATCTATCACGACAAGGTTGGGGGAGTTACCCCTTTCAGCCAGACGGTTGGGTCTGGAACGGCATACCTCCTTCGTGATGGAAAGGCCTATCCAATCTTCTGGAATCGGGTATCGGCAGATAAACCCACGACGTGGACGCTAAAGGATGGCTCTCCTGCCAACTTTGTCAGTGGTCAGATCTGGATAGCACTCACGGATTCAGAGCCAAAATTCACAAAATCTGCATCTGTGGCAACAACGAAGTAGACTCAGCCTCTCGCACTTGAGGGTTTGGGTGCTTAATTCGGATGATGACTGGAGATGGCTTGAGATGACAACGCATGAAGGAACCCAGAAGGTAACCGGCTCGGGGCGCGTTAAGCGCGGCATGGCTGAGATGCTTAAGGGCGGCGTGATCATGGATGTCGTCAATGTTGAACAAGCGAAGATTGCTGAAGATGCTGGTGCAGTTGCAGTGATGGCGCTTGAGCGAGTTCCTGCAGATATTCGCGCACAAGGTGGAGTGTCGCGCATGTCTGATCCAGACATGATTGCTGCCATTCAAGCAGCGGTTTCGATTCCGGTAATGGCGAAGGCTCGTATCGGTCACTTTGTAGAGGCTCAGGTTCTTGAATCTCTCGGTGTGGATTACATCGATGAGTCAGAAGTGCTTACTCCTGCAGATTATGAAAACCACATTGATAAGTGGAAGTTCACAGTTCCATTCGTCTGTGGCGCAACGAATCTCGGCGAAGCTTTGCGTCGAATCAATGAGGGCGCAGCGATGATTCGCTCCAAGGGCGAAGCCGGTACTGGTGACGTTTCGAATGCGACAACGCACATTCGTACCCTTCTGAAGGAGATTCGTCGTCTCTCATCAATGCGCGAAGATGAGCTCTATGTTGCTGCGAAAGAGATGTCAGCTCCATATGAGTTAGTTAAGGAAGTTGCAGAAACCGGAAAGTTGCCGGTAGTTCTCTTCACCGCTGGCGGAATTGCCACACCAGCAGATGCAGCGATGATGATGCAACTTGGTGCAGACGGTGTCTTCGTTGGCTCAGGAATCTTCAAATCTGGAAACCCAGCGCAGCGCGCAGCGGCTTGTGTAAAGGCAACAACCTATTACACCGATGCAAAAATTATCGCGGATGTTTCTCGTGGATTGGGCGAAGCGATGGTTGGAATCAATGTTGCCGATATCCCGGTACCTCATCGTCTTGCTGAGCGCGGTTGGTAATTGTCGCAATTAGTTGTAGGGGTTCTCTCTCTTCAAGGTGATTTTCGCGAACATATTTCAAGTGTTGAGCGCTGTGGCCAAAGGGCTTTTGGTCTCAATCGCCGCGAGCAATTGAGCGAGATAGATGCTCTGATTCTTCCTGGAGGCGAGTCCACCACGATTGCTAAGTTGGCAAAGGCCTTTGATCTCTTCGAACCTATCAAGAAATTTATTGCAGAGGGTGGAGCCGTTTATGGCTCTTGTGCAGGAATGATTCTTCTCGCTGATTCGATAGAGGGCGCCGCTGTTGGTCAGGAGAGCTTTGGTGGAATCGATATGACGGTCCGACGTAATGCCTTCGGTCGCCAAGTTGATTCCTTTGAGAGTGATATCGATTTTCAGGGCATTCCACTTCCACCAGTGAGAGGGGTCTTCATTCGGGCCCCGTGGGTGGAGCGAGTTGGAGCTCATGTGCAAGTGCTGGCGGAGGTCTCTACATCCGAGGGCTCGCATCCCGTTGCGGTGTCTCAGGGAAGGCTATTAGCCACTTCATTCCACCCTGAGATAACTGAGGATTTTCGTATCCACGAGTATTTCCTTAATGAGATAGTCGGGAAAAGTACCCGCTAAACTTCGGCCAGGATTGAAAAACTAGACGTTCAATAAAAGGTGGGTGTTTCATGTCAGGCCATTCCAAATGGGCGACGACCAAGCATAAGAAGGCGATTATCGATTCTCGCCGTGCGAAGAACTTTGCCAAACTCATTAAGGGCATCGAAGTTGCGGCGCGCAATGGTGGTGCGGATATGGATGGAAACCCAACTCTCTACGATGCTGTAACGAAAGCGAAGAAGAGTTCTGTTCCTTCTGACAATATCGAACGTGCTATTAAGCGTGGTGCTGGACTTGAATCAGGTGGTGCCGATTACCAGACGATTATGTACGAGGGCTATGGCCCAGGTGGTGTCGCACTGATGATTGAATGTCTCTCCGATAACCGGAACCGAGCAGCATCGGAAGTGCGAGTCGCTGTCACCCGTAACGGTGGCAACATGGCAGATCCCGGCTCCGTCTCCTATCTCTTTAATCGCAAAGGAACCGTTCTCCTCTCTAAGGGAGATGGCAAAATCACTGAGGATGCTGTCCTCGAAGCCGTGCTTGAGCATGGCGTTGAAGAAGTAAATGACTTCGGCGATAACTGGCAGGTTGTCTGTGAAGCTTCTGATCTCGTTGCAGTGCGAACTGCTCTTCAGGAGGCGGGAATGGATTATGAATCAGCAGATTCCTCATTCCTTCCATCCATGACGATCGCCCTTGACGCGGAAACCGCCCAGAAGGTCTTCGATCTTATTGACGCCATTGAAGAGCTTGATGACGTTCAAAACGTGTACGGCAACTTCGATGTCTCTGACGAAGTTATGGCGAGCCTCGGTTAGTCCCTTCTGTCGCTAGGTACTCTTACTACGTGATAGTTCTTGGTGTTGATCCTGGCCTCACCCGTTGCGGGGTAGGGGTTGTAAAAAGCCATACCTATCAAAAGTTGGAAATGGTTGGCGTTGGTGTCATACGAACATCAACAGAACTGACTCTTGAATATCGCCTCCTTGAGTTGGAGCGGGAACTTCATTCTTGGATCGAGTCAACTCGTCCAGATGTCATCGCAGTTGAGCGCGTCTTCTCACAGCTCAATGTGAAAACAGCGATGGCAACTGCTCAAGCTGCCGGGGTTGCACTTTTGATCGCAGCGCGAGCAGGGATACCTGTTGTGATGCACACACCGACCGAAGTGAAGGCGGCAGTAACTGGATCTGGCCGGGCAGATAAGAAACAAGTAGCTCTCATGGTTCAAAATATTCTTGGGCTCGAGAGCATCCCAAAACCAGTGGATAGTACGGATGCATTGGCCTTGGCTATCTGTCACTTATGGCGAGGTACTGGTGATTCGCGAATTGCTGATGCACTGGTGAAAGAAAAAGCGAGATTAAAGGCCCTAGCTCGATGATCGCATCACTTACAGGAGTTGTTAAATCTGTGACGGCGCAAAGTGCTGTTATAGAAGTGGGTGGTGTAGGAATATTGGTGCAGTTAACAAGTCGACACGGCGCCTCACTGGTCGTAGGTCGGACTGCTTCTCTCCACACCACCTTGTTGGTTCGTGAAGATTCGCTGACGCTCTTTGGCTTTGAAAGCATAGAAGAACGAGCGCTCTTTGAACTCTTGCAGACAGTGACTGGGATAGGCCCGAAGGTCGCACAATCAGCTCTGAGTATTTATGAAAGCCAAGAAATTCAACGTGCGATTGCACAGGAAAATTCTGGTTTGCTAGAGAAGATTCCTGGACTCGGGAAGAAGGGCGCTGCCCGACTCGTCCTAGAGCTGAAGGATAAGGTTTCGACGACAACGGGATCTCTTCCGTCTATCAAGAGTGAATGGCGTGATCAATTGTTGGAAGCACTTACAGGATTAGGGTTTACCTCTCGCGAGAGCAGCGATGCGGTTGAGAGTGTAAACGAGCAATATCCAGATGCATCTGATCGTTCGCTTGAGACGCTGCTCAAATTTGCCCTTCAAATTCGGAGCCGTAAGTAATGAGTATTTCTCGTTCTCAGTCCGATGATGAAGAGCGCTCACAAGAGCTCGCTTTACGGCCCCACGATCTCAACGAATTCGTCGGGCAGTCTCGCGTCGCAAACCAGATTGATCTCTTACTGAAGGCTGCGCGGGCTAGGGGTAAGTCAGCGGATCACGTACTGCTCTCTGGTCCTCCGGGACTTGGTAAGACAACCCTTGCGATGATTATTGCTGCGGAGATGGAAGCACCAATACGCATCACGAGCGGTCCTGCGATTCAACATGCTGGCGATCTAGCAGCGATCCTCTCTTCACTGGTTGAAGGTGAGATCCTCTTTCTCGATGAGATTCATCGGATGTCGCGTCCGGCTGAAGAAATGCTCTACTTAGCGATGGAGGATTTCCGCGTCGATGTCATCGTTGGAAAGGGTGCAGGAGCCACTGCAATTCCGCTTGAACTTCCGCACTTCACTTTGATTGGCGCAACAACGCGCGCTGGCCTTTTGCCAAGTCCATTGCGTGATCGCTTCGGTTTCACCGCTCAGCTCGATTATTACGAAAATGCCGAACTCGCTCGCATTGTTGAGCGAAGTGCGGGTCTATTGGGGATCGGTATCGAACCAGCCGCGGTTGAAGAGATTGGATCGCGCTCGCGAGGTACACCAAGAATCGCTAATCGACTCCTGCGCCGAGTTCGCGATTACTCCGAAATTCATGGAACGGGCTCGATCACATTGAATGATGCGGTAGCTGCCCTTCAGATGTATGAAGTTGATCAGATTGGTTTGGATCGCCTTGATCAGGCCTTCTTGGACATTCTCATCAAGCGATTTAATGGCGGCCCGGTCGGCATCTCAACTCTTGCTATGTCGATAGGTGAAGAGGCGGAGACGATCGAAACCCTCTGCGAGCCATTCCTAGTCCGAACTGGATTGGTCGCTCGGACGCCGCGGGGGAGAGTGGCAACCGCTGCAGGCTGGATTCACCTCGGATTGACACCACCCGCCACGCTCGGGGTCGATATTCCGAACCTTTTCGACACGCCCGCATTTGATGCCTAGACTTCGCTCTTATGTCCGCAAATATCTCTAAAGCCACCAAGAAGCCTGCCAAATCCGGCCGGACTTTAGCTCTCCTCGCCGTAGTGATCATCGCCTTTGGCGCGGTTGCGATCTTCCAGGGCGATACCAAGTTGAAGTTGGGTCTCGATCTCCGAGGTGGAACGAGCGTCACGCTCGCCCCTAAGGTCCCAGCAGGTGGAAAGCTCGATAAGGCGGCGGTCGATCAAGCGGTAGCAATTATTCGCCAACGTGTGAACTCACTCGGTGTTGCAGAGAGCGAAGTCTCTTCGCAGAGCAATGGCGACATCATCGTTTCTGTACCAGGAAATTCAAGTAGTCGAGTCGTGGATCTCGTGGGTGCAACAGCGCAACTTCGCTTCCGACAAGTCCTTGCAGTTGGTTCAGGAAATGCCACATCATCATCAACTTCATCAGCGACAACCACAACAACTAAGGGTGGGAAGAAAGTTACCTCCGCGCCCGCTGCCTCGTATCCGGCCGGCGTTAACGCGGCGCTTGATACCGCCTTCAAGAATCTTGATTGCACAATCGCAGCAAACCGCCAAGGTGGAGCAATTGATGATCCGGCAGCGCCACTCGTTTCTTGCTCTCGCAATGGATCATCGAAATACATCCTTGCTCCTGCAGAAGTAGAAGGAAACCAAGTTTCTAAGGCGAGCGCTGTTCTCGATAATACAAACGGAAACGGCTGGATGGTCCTCTTGAGCTTTAATGGCGCGGGTACTTCTGCCTTTGGCAAGATGACAACTCGTGTCACTTCACTGCCTTCTCCACAGAACCAAGCCGCGATCGTGCTCGATGGGTTAGTGGTGAGTGCGCCTCGCATCAATGAAGCGATCAACTCAGGCTCTGCTCAGATCACTGGTAACTTCACGCAAACTGATGCAACGGATCTCTCAAATAAATTGAAGTATGGTGCTCTTCCATTGGCGCTTACTGTTCAAGAGATCAACCAAGTTTCACCAACTCTTGGTTCAGATCAACTCCATGCCGGCCTTCTAGCCGGTCTGATTGGCTTGATCCTCGTTGTCCTTTACTCACTTTTGTACTACCGCGGACTTGGACTTGTTTCGGTAGGTTCCCTCGTCGTGGCTGGAACGATCACCTATCTCTCATTCTTACTCCTTGGAAAGTGGATTGGATTCACTCTGACCTTGGCTGGAATCGCGGGCGCGATCGTCTCCATCGGTATTACGGCGGACTCATTTATTGTCTACTTCGAACGACTCCGTGATGAAGTTCGTGAAGGTAGATCTCTTCGAACTGCAGTTGAGACTGGCTGGCAGAGAGCGAAGCGGACCATTCTCGTGGCTGACTTTGTCTCTTTGATCGCGGCTGCGCTTCTCTACTTCTTTGCAGTTGGTGGCGTGCGTGGCTTCGCCTTTACATTGGGCCTCACAACTTTTGTGGACTTGATCGTTGTCTTCTTCTTCACAAAGCCATTTGTCACGATTCTTTCTCGAGTCGCCTTCTATGCACACGGAAGTTCTTGGTCGGGATTGTCAGCGAAGAGCTTGGGTGTAGTTACTGTTGATGGAAAGGATGCCCTCTAATGGCTCTATCAGGAATTGGTGGCCGTCTCTATCGCGGTGAAACATCGATCAACTTCATCGCCCAAAAGCGACGTTGGTTTGCCTTCTCAGGTCTGCTCATCATCATCTCCGCTATTGCGCTTGGCACGCAGGGTCTCAAGCTTGGTATTGAATTTAAAGGTGGCTCGGTTATCACCGTTCAAGCTCCAACAGTGAACATCGCTGATGGAAGTGCCGCGCTGAAGAGCGCAGGAATAACATCAGAAGCGATCATTCAAAAGATCGGTTCTAACAAGCTTCGCTTGCAGACAACTGACCTACCTCAGTCAACAATTTCGGCTGCACGCGCGGCGCTGGCAACAACATTCAAGGTTGATTCTGCGAATATTGATATTCAGACCGTTGGACCATCATGGGGTAAAGAGATCACTCACAAGGCGATCTACGGTCTCATCGGCTTCTTACTTGTCGTGATGCTCTATCTCGCAATGGCCTTTGAACCGAAGATGGCGCTCTCTGCAATTATTGCCGTTATCCACGACGTATTTATTACCGTTGGAATCTACGCTCTCGTAGGGTTTGAGGTAACTCCTGCAACCGTTATCGGATTCTTGACGATTCTCGGTTACTCGCTCTACGACACAGTTGTTGTCTTCGATAAGGTGCGAGAAAACACCAAGGGAATCACTTCCACTGCGAAGCAGACGTATTCCGAAGCTTCTAATTTGGCGCTCAATCAGACTCTCGTCCGTTCATTTAACACCTCGTTGATTGCTCTTCTTCCGGTAGCGTCGATCCTCTTTGTCGGAGCTGGTCTGCTCGGAGCTGGAACCCTCAAGGATCTCTCCCTTGCACTCTTTATCGGTCTCGCAACTGGTACGTACTCTTCGATCTTCGTGGCGACACCACTTCTTGCAACACTTCGCGAACGTGAACCAGCGATGAAGGCACTTGCAAAGCGCGTTGCTGTTCGCGGAGGAGCTGTTGAGTCGTCGATCGACAAGAACACCGCCGGAGTTGTGACTTCAACACACTCTAAGGAATCGCATGAACGTGGACCTCGTAATCAACCAAAGCGCAAGCCCCGTCGTCGCTAACGGGTAACGACGCTCGAGAGCTTAGGTGATCACGTGTTGAGCGGGACCGATTCCTCCAAAGGCGCCGAGCAGCTCTTAGCGCCGCTCAAGAGCTCATTCCACCAGCATCATCCTGAGTCAACGCTTGATGAAATTGATCGCGCCTTCGTAACCGCTGAACAGAAGCACGAGGGACAACTACGTAAATCTGGCGATCCATATATCACCCATCCAGTTGCGGTAGCAGAGATACTTGCAGAACTTGGTTTAGATCAACCGACGCTCATCGCCGCACTTCTCCATGACACCGTTGAAGATACGGGTTACTCCCTAGATGAATTGAAATCTGACTTCGGGGCTGAAGTGGCCTCCTTAGTTGATGGCGTCACAAAGCTCGACAAACTCACTTATGGACCGACAGCAGAAGCTGAAACGCTTCGCAAGATGGTTATTGCGATGTCAAAGGATGTGCGTGTTCTCGTTATCAAATTGGCCGATCGATTACACAATGCTCGCACATGGAAATTCGTTCCACCGGAGAGTGCTGCCCGTAAGGCGAGAGAGACTATTGATATTTACGCACCATTAGCGCATCGACTTGGTATGAATGCGATCAAGTGGGAGCTTGAGGATCTCTCCTTTAAGGTGCTTGAACCTAAGAAATTTGAGGAGATTGAGCGACTCGTTGCCGAACGTTCTCCCTCCAGAGATGCACTGACATCAGAGGTAATCGAAGCGGTCAATGCAGATCTCCTTACCGAAGGAATCTCAGCAAAGGTCACTGGCCGTCAAAAACACTTCTACTCGGTCTATCAGAAGATGGTCGTGCGCGGTCGTGAATTCAATGACATCTACGATCTCGTTGGAATTCGGGTCTTGGTTGACGATGTACGAGATTGTTATGGTGTTTTAGGTTCTATCCACGCTCGTTGGAATCCGATCCCTGGGCGTTTTAAAGATTACATCGCCATGCCAAAATTCAATCTTTACCAATCGCTCCACACCACAGTGATCGGCCCGAATGGCAAAGCAGTTGAGATTCAAATTCGAACCTTCGATATGCACTCTCGTGCTGAGTATGGAATTGCGGCACATTGGAAATATAAATCTAAAGGGAGTGAACCTGCTCAAGGCCCAGAGATGCTTTGGCTCAAGCAGTTGCATGAGTGGCAACAGGAGACAGAGGATGTAGGAGAGTTCCTCGACACACTTCGCTATGACCTGACGACTCCGGAAGTCTTTGTCTTTACGCCTAAGGGCTCTGTCATTGCCCTCCCAGCCGGTTCCACCCCTGTGGATTTTGCCTTCGCAGTTCACACTGAGGTCGGTTATCGATGTGTGGGTGCAAAGGTAAATGGGAAGTTAGTACCGCTGGAGTCTTCTCTCACGAACGGTGATGTCGTTGAAGTTGTCACAAATAAAAATCCAACTGCTGCGCCAAGTCGCGATTGGATCAACTTTGTTCAGTCACCACGAGCACGTTCGAAGATCAAGGCTTGGTTCTCCAAGGAACGTCGTGAGGAGGCGATTGAAGCAGGTCAAGAGTCGATCGCACGCCAGATGCGAAAAGCCGGGCTGCCGCTCCAGAAGATTCTTGCTGGTCAGGCGCTCTTAGAGCTTGCTCATGATCTGCATTATTCGGATATTGAAACTCTTTATGCCGCGGTGGGGAATGGCCACGTCTCGTCTGCATCCATTGTCGAGAAATTGGCGGCGGCGATTGGTGATAGCCAAGAGTTTGCACAGGATCGAAGTGATGAAATCTTTATCGCCCATTCAACGGCGACTAAGCGCAGTACTAATGGAGTGGATGTTGAGGGGGTCGATGATCTCCTTGTTAAATTGGCTCGATGCTGTACGCCGGTCCCAGGTGATGAGATCACCGGATTTGTAACGCGAGGAAGTGGAGTATCGGTTCACAGATCGGATTGCATCAATATCTCTGACCTACGGGAACATCAGGGCGATCGCCTGGTGGGGGTTAAGTGGAATGCAGGGGCGAAGACGCTCTTCCTTGTCAACATTCAAGTAGAAGCGCTAGATCGAGCGCGGCTTCTATCAGATGTCACTCGAGCGCTCTCAGATGTTCATGTGAATATTTTGAACGCAGCGGTAAGCACCAGTAAGGATCGCGTAGCCATCTCACGTTTTACCTTTGAGATGGCGGATGCATCGCATCTTGATGCGGTGCTTAGTTCAGTAAGAAGTGTTGAAGGCGTTTACGATGTTTATCGTGTAACGAACAATTAATTCTTTCCGAACTCGGACAATCCCTTTTGCGCTTCTTGAAGCCAGGCCTTACGAGCTGCTGCCGCCTCGCGAGCGACCATCGCCTTCGCGGCATTTCCTGCCGCTTCTGCCTTTTCTGCCTGCTTTTCGTAATTGGCAATCGCCTCTTGAAGCCCAGTGACAACGCTATTTGCGTGAGCGATGGCGGTTGGGTCCGTACGTCGTTCATGGGAGGCCTGTAGTTCCGCGATTTCAGATTCGATCTTTTCGAATCTGGCATCGAGAGCGGCACGCTTGCTGCGCTCTGTCATGCCGATCTTGAACCACTTCTCTGACAATTCACGGAAGTTTTTTCGAGCCAAAGCTAGATCCGTAACAGGGGAGAGTGCTTCGATCGCAATGATGAGCTCTTCTCGCTTCTTGAGGTTCTCAGACATAGTGCCTTGGCGCTTCTCTAGATCCGCATTCTTGGCAGCAAAAAATTCATCCTGAGCAGCTTTGAATTTTTCCCACATCTTGACATCGACATTGCGCTTGCCGCGACCGGCAGCCTTCCATTCTGTCATCAGTGCCTTGAAACGATTTGCAGTTGGCAACCACTCCTTGGAGGAAGCGAGTTTGACTGCCTCGTCAATAATGGCCTGTTTGCGAGCAACTACTACAGCGCTATCAGCTTCTAGTTGTGCGAAGTGAGTTCGACGACGCTTATCAAATTTATTTCGTGAAGAAGAGAATCGCTTCCAGAGGTCAGCGTCGCTCTTCTTATCGAGGCGAGGTGCAGCTTTCCACTCATCGAGGAGTACCTTCAAGCGCTCAGAGGTAGCTTTCCAATTTTCAGAGAGAGCGAGTGATTCGGCTTCTGCAACCAATTTCTCTTTTTGTTCAGCGGCTTGGGCACGCTTTGCCTGCTTCACTGCCTCTTCCGCCGCCTTCTTTGCTTCATATGCAGCCTTATGGCCTTCAATGAGTTGTGGAATCTGTTCAACAGATTGAGCTAATGTGGCTAGATCTCCAACGCCATTGAGATTTGCTACCTGCTCACGCAATTTGGAGACGGCAGCGAGCGCATCATCTGGCACCATCGCCCCACTCTTGATACGTGCGGCCAAGAGGGCAACTTCAGAGGCAAGAGCTTCGAATTTGCGAACAAAGTAGGCGAGCGCTTCTTCAGGGCTCTTACCTGGATAGGAACCAACCGCACGTTCTCCCTGAGGGGTGCGAACGTAGACCGTGCCATCTTCGGCAACGCGACCAAATTGAGCCGGGTCTCCGATGAGGGCTGATGCAGGTGTTGTCGGTGTATCCATGATGGCTCCTTTTGATTGCGCGTGAGTCAAGGCACAAGGCCAAAACTTCCGTTAACGGGTGCGGTTAGATGAGGGGTTAAAGGTACCCTTAATTCTTCTCCTGGCGAAAGTGAGGCAGCTATCGCCCGCACGCAGAGAGACCGTCTTGGAAATGGGGTTATAGGGTGATTCTTGAGGTCTTGCCAGCACAGGCATTCGCCACCAATTGCTGGGTGATCGCTCCATCCAAGAACTCCGAGTGTTTCATCGTCGACCCAGGCATCACGGCCCCTTCGATTGTCCCGGCTCTCTCCGAGATTCTGCGCCGCCACAATCTCAAGCCAATCGCAACTCTTGTGACCCATGGCCACCTCGATCACACATTCTCGGTTCTCCCATTCTCTGAGCAGTACGGAGTTCCGACCTACATTCAACGCTCTGATAGAAAGTTACTGGCCAATCCATTCTTAGCCCTCGCCGCCGGCGGAGCTACCCAGTCGATTATGGATCAACTGGGTGTGAAGGAGTTTCACGAGCCGACCGATGTTAGAGAGTTCCTTGGGGGAGAGAGATTTTCACTCGCTGGCTTCGATATTGAGACGATCCATGCTCCAGGGCACACTGCGGGATCTGCGATGTTTGTTGTTAATGATGAATACCTGATTTCAGGTGATGTCCTCTTCCATGATGGGATTGGCCGCACGGATATGCCGACCGGATCTTCATCGACGATGGCTCAGACCCTCCTCACAAAGGTTCTCACTCTTGATGATGCGCTTAATGTCCTCCCTGGCCATGGCGCAGTTACTACAATTGGCTGTGAACGAAAGCAGAGCCCATATCTGCGTCCTGAATATTTAGAAACTATGAAACGGGGTGGAGATCGTGGCTAAATTCACCCAGATTCAAGCGCCCAAAGGCGTGAGCGAATATTTCCCAGATCGTTCAAATATCTTTGAATTTGTCCGCGATTCGCTGATTGGCTCGGCGAAGGCTGCCGGTTACCAACTCATTGAACTTCCAGTCTTTGAGGATACCGACCTCTTCAAACGTGGCGTCGGAGAGTCAACGGATGTGGTTTCGAAGGAGATGTATACCTTTGAAGATCGTGGTGGCCGTTCGATAACCCTTCGCCCGGAAGGTACTGCCGGGGTAATGCGTTCAGTTATTGAACATAATTTGGATCGCGGTCAGCTTCCCGTCAAAGTTTGGTACTCAGGTGCGTTCTTCCGAGCAGAACGACCACAAGCAGGTCGCTACCGTCAGTTCTACCAAGTGGGAATTGAAGCGATCGGTCTTGACGATCCGGAGATAGATGTCGAAGTAATTGCTGTTGCGCAACGCGCGTTTCAGAAATTGGGTCTGAAGAATTACACACTCGAGATCACCTCTCTCGGCGATAAAGAGAGTCGCGAGCGCTACACCAAGGAGCTTCGCGCATTCATCGCCACTCTCGATCTTGACGAAGAGACAGCGCGTCGTGCTGAGATCAATCCACTTCGCCTCTTTGATGACAAGCGCGATCAGATCAAAGAGGCAACGAGTAACGCCCCGATCTTGATGGAATATTTAACTCCGGAGAGTGCAGCTCATTTTGCTCGTGTGCAAGAGCTACTCAACGATTTAAATATCCCATTCGTAGTCAATAAGCGGATGGTTCGTGGTCTCGATTATTACACTGGCACCGCCTTTGAATTTGTTCACCACGGACTGGGAGCTCAATCGGGCATCGGTGGCGGAGGTCGCTATGACGGTTTGATGGAGCAATTAGGTGGATCTGCACTCTCGGGGATCGGCTTTGGTATTGGCGTCGATCGATGTGTACTTGCTTGTGAAGCTGAAGGTATTGAACTTCCGGATCGCTTCGTCTTAGATCTCTTCCTCGTTCCACTCTCACCGTTGGCAAAGTCGACTGCATTGAGATTAGCCGAAAGGTTGCGCACATCCGGCCTTCGAGTTGATATCGCTTATGGTGATCGTTCGCTGAAGGGTGGTATGAAGGCGGCGGATAAGAGTGGAGCTCGCTTCAGTCTCGTCATTGGTGATGATGAGATCGCTTCGGATACTGCCGCGCTCAAAGATATGAAAACAGGCGAGAGCCTTTCCGTTAAGATGAGCGCTTTGGAAGAGAATCTTCAGGAATATTTTGGCCAGACAATAGGCACACTAGGAGAGCGTTAAATGTTAAGAAACCACGATGCCGGTTCGTTACGCAAGGCTGACGCAGGCAAAGAGGTCACCCTCGCCGGTTGGGTAGCGCGCCGTCGTGATCATGGTGGTGTCGCATTTATCGATCTTCGCGATGCATCGGGCAGTGTCCAAGTTGTTATTAAGGATGAGATTGCCGGTGCACTCCGAGCAGAGTGGTGCGTCTTGATAACAGGTACGGTTAAAGAACGTCCTGCAGGGAATGAGAACACCAATATTCCGACTGGTGAGATTGAGATTGATTGTTCAAAGCTCGTTGTCTTGAGCGAGGCTGCTCCGCTTCCGTTCCCAGTAGATAGCGGCGATACCTCAAATATCTCAGAAGAGATTCGTTTGAAGTATCGATACCTTGATCTCCGACGTGAAGAGCCATCCCGAAACCTTCGCCTTCGCTCAAAGGTTACATCTGCAATTCGTACCGTCATGGATGATCTGGACTTTCTCGAGATCGAGACTCCGTATCTCACACGTTCGACTCCAGAAGGCGCAAGAGATTTTCTCGTTCCTGTCCGGCTGCAACCAGGCTCGTGGTACGCGCTTCCACAGTCGCCACAACTCTTTAAGCAATTACTCATGGTTGCGGGCATGGAGCGCTACTACCAGATCGCCCGATGCTTCCGTGACGAAGATTTCCGCGCTGATCGTCAGCCGGAGTTCACTCAACTTGATATCGAAATGTCCTTTGTCGATCAAGAAGATGTTTTGAAAGTTGCAGAGAAGGTTCTTACGACAGTCTTCAAGAAGGTGCTGGATTACGAGATTCCAATGCCGATTCCACGTTTAACCTACGCCGAATGCATGCGTCGTTATGGTTCCGATAAGCCTGACCTACGTTTCGGTTATGAACTTACTGATCTCACTGATTTCTTTAGCGAAACAACCTTCCGAGTATTCCAAGCTGATTATGTTGGATCAGTTGTCATGCCAGGAGGGGCATCTTCTCCTCGTCGTGAATTGGATGCCTGGCAGGATTGGGCAAAGGCCAGGGGAGCCAAGGGTCTTGCGTACATACTCGTGCAGGAAGATGGAACCTTAGGCGGTCCAGTTGCGAAGAATCTCACTGAAAAAGAGAGCGCAGGGATTGTCGCAGCGGCCGGTGCAAAGCTAGGAGATGCAATCTTCTTTGCAGCGGGAAATAGGGTCTCATCACAGAATCTACTAGGTGCAGTTCGCTTGGAGCTCGGTCATCGTTGTGGGTTGATTGCATCGGGTGAGTGGAAGTTCCTGTGGGTTGTTGATGCGCCTATGTTTGAGATGAACGATCCAGAGAATCCTGCAAGTGGTTGGACAGCAGTCCACCATCCCTTCACAGGTCCTAAGCCAGAGTTCGAAGCCTCATTTGATTCCGATCCGGGAAGTGCTCTCGCGTACGCCTATGACATCGTGCTCAACGGCAATGAAATTGGCGGCGGCTCTATCCGTATCCACGATCGCAAGGTCCAGCAACGGGTATTCAACACAATTGGCCTGACTCCTGCTGAAGCAGAGAGCAAATTTGGATTCCTCCTAGAGGCCTTTAATTACGGACCGCCTCCACATGGAGGAATCGCATTAGGTATGGATCGACTCTGCGCACTCCTTGCCGGAGCTGAATCTATTCGCGAAGTCATCGCCTTCCCAAAGACGGCGAGTGGCGGAGATCCATTAACGGGTGCTCCAACTCCAATCACTGCGCCACAGCGAAAAGAAGCCGGCGTAGATTTCGTCCCAGAGAAGTAACTCTTCCTAGCGACAGGAAGGGTAATCTACGGCAGAATCGGCCACATGAAGCGTTCAGCGGCTAAGAAGAGCGCGGTCCTCATCGGTTTACTCGCCCCGCTTCTTCTGCTTGCCTCATGCGGAACGCCTTCAAAACTCTATGCAGCCGATAAGGCTGATGGTGTCTACTTCACTGTTCCACATGATTGGCATGAGATCAGTCAAGATTCCATCAATGCCGTAGAGTCAAAATCTCAGGCTGCTGGTGCTGCCGACCGATTAGCTCTAGTGCATTGGCAAATTGGCTATTCGGTTGAGAAGAATTTTAAAGCTGAGAAAGTGTTAAGCCTGAAGGCACCGGAGAAGCCAGTTGTCTATGTTCGAGTTCGTTCGATGAGTTCTGATGAGATGAATGCCGTTTCGTATAACACCCTGCGAGATCTCGTCGTGCCATTAACGACGTGGGCTTCAGGAAGTGATGCATCGGCACCACCGCTATCTATTAGTGATGACTCCGAAATCGTTCAAAAGGGTGGAAGAGGAGTGCATACGCAATACACCTTTAAGGGATCGGGTGGAATCGAACAGACTATCGATCAATCTGCGCTCATGGCTAATGATCGATCGACCCTTTACATCATGATTGTTCGGTGCTCGAAAAGCTGTTTTGATTCGAACCGAAAAGTTCTAGAAAAGATCGTCACATCCTTCACCGTCAGGGGTAAAAAATGAGTGAGTTCAAGAGTCGCGAACGAGATTCCGATCGAAAGACTCGAATCCGCCTGACCTTCTTTGATCGCGTCAAGTTCCTCTTACTCTTTGGCTTGGTCTTTCTGATTCTTCTGTGGGCAGCGCTAGCTAATGATCCGTTGCTCTCATTTCACGATGCTGCGGTCATCGAATCCAATCAACGCTGGTGGTTAATCTCATTAGCCGGCGTAGAAATAGTTCGTCAGATTCACTTCTTCTTGGCGGAGCGAGCATCCGGATATCACTCAGGTTGGCAGAGATATTTCGCCTTTGTTGATCGAACGACTCACCGCATCAGTGATTGGAATCGATATCGTCTTTCGCGTGCAACAAAGGGACTCCTTGGCGTCGCCCTGCTCGCCGTTGTCCTTGGTGCGATCTACAAGGAGACTCCAGTCAAGGCGCTCTTCTTAGCTCCACAAGCGCTTTGGAAGGCTCTGCCTCTGCTCGGACAGCTGGCATTTGCTGTTCTCTTTATCGTTATTCAATTCTTCGCAATGTTCTGGTTCTTAAGTCGTGGCGGCATCGATACCTATTTCCCTGACGATATCCGAACCCGCTTCTCTGACGTCTGGGGTCAGGATCACGTGCTCAATCGAATTCGTGAGAACCTCATGTTCCTTGAATCGCCAGAGGAGATTGAGAAAATTGGCGGATACGTTCCTGGGGGAATTCTTCTTTGGGGCCCACCAGGTACCGGAAAAACTTTGATGGCTGAGGCGATCGCGGGAGAGACTGGGAAGCCATTTATCTTTGTTGATCCAGGGGCCTTCAACAATATGTTCTTCGGCGTTGGTGTCCTGAAGGTGAAATCACTGTTCCGTAAGTTGCGCAAACTCTCATTGCGATATGGCGGAGTGGTGGTCTTCTTCGATGAAGCCGATTCACTTGGCAATAGAGGAATATCGACAAGCACCAACCGGACAGAAGAAAGTTCAGTCTTTGGAAGTTCATGTCATGGTGGAAATTACCTCTCTAATCCTTCTGCCCAGATGATTCTCAAGGAGCGATTCGTTGCTGGAACTGCGATGGGCGGCGGTGGCGGCGGTGGCATGGGTACGTTACAAGCGCTTTTAACTGAGATGTCTGGACTTAAAA
>Ga0214164_1000573_pt1 | contig 23885 bp, 35 predicted proteins | sample TroBogepilimnion_13_FD_153003 | JGI IMG/M metagenome (GOLD analysis project Ga0214164, IMG submission 153003) | Freshwater microbial communities from Trout Bog Lake, WI - Practice 03JUN2009 epilimnion v4 | ecosystem: Environmental > Aquatic > Freshwater > Lake > Epilimnion/Euphotic zone ...
GTTCCAAAGTATTTTATTGACCAACACGGCATTTCAGCAGACGCGATTAACGAAGCGTATTTTGTTGGGCGACAAGCAGGGCGGTTGGATATGGCAAAAAATATTATGGGCGTGATTGGTGAGGGTGAGTGATGGATATCCTTGAACGGTTGCGTAATTTAAGCTGGCAAATTGAATTGGCAAAAGTACAAGCGGACAGACGTGAAGCCGCCGACGAGATTGAACGGCTGCGGGAAGATAAAGAAATGTGGGCGGACGCCACGGGGAAGGCCGCTAATGAAATTGAACGGCTGCGTAGCCTCCTTAAAAATCCAACAGAGAAAATGTTGAAAGCCGGTCGTGCTGCTAACAAGCTGGTGGCGGGTAATGCTTTGGGGATGGATTGCATAGCGCCGGATGCTGCATGGCGAGTTATGGCTGATCTTGTTTTGGCGGGGAATGAAGAATGAAAAACGCAATTTTAAGTTCGGCGCTAATAGCAGTCAGCTACTGGATCGCCAACGTAGCACCGACTGAAGGCCCACTCGCGGTATGGTCGTTTGTCGCTTCGTTTTGTTCGGGGATATGCGGGGGCTTTGTCGCTTTTATCGCGTGGGTGGAGTGGAATGATTGATATCCTTAAACGGTTAGCACAATGGGCAGAAAACGATATGAAAGCAGAGGCCATCGCTCTGGAAGCTAAATACGAGATTGAACGATTGCGGAAACAAAACCAAACCATGGCGTTAGATCACCTCGCGTCCGAAAGTGAATGGTGGTATTTGTATGGCGATAAAGTCAAAGAAATTGAACGGCTGCGGGAAGCGTTGCGTTCACTTATTGCGGCTTGTGACTCCGGTAAACATGTTCCAATTTTCGGCGTATCAGGCATAACACATGAAGCAATGTTAAAAAACGGGGTAATAAACCGCGTCCCCGCATGGCCTGTTGAAGAAGCCCGTGCCGCATTGAAGGAGGGTGAGTGATGGATATTGTTAAACGGTTGCGCCATGAAGATTGTTGTGATGCTGTGTATTGCAATTGTGATGAATCTGCTGATGAAATTGAACGGTTGCGGGGAATTTGTAAGGAACTCTTACAACATGCGGAATACCTGCTTTCTGAAACAGAAAAGGCAAAAGAAAAAGATGTCATTTTGTTGCAGAAACGCATTCTCCGCGCCCGTGCCGCACTGAAGGATGGTGAGTGATGGATATTGTTAAATATCTGCGTGAATACGCCGGTGAATTAACAGGCTATGCGCCCGATCTTATGGTTGAAGCCGCCGACGAGATTGAACGGCTGCGGGAAGCCCACGATGATATGATTCGTCGTGGGCGGTCACAGGCATTGCAAGACATTGCCAACGAAGGCCAGTTGTGCGATCTGCTTGATGCTAAAGACAAAGTGATTGATCGATTACAGAATGCTTTGGATCAAGTTCTTGATGACATGGGAGCGGAAGGATATTCTGTTTGCGGCGCTACAAAGGCTCAAGCGAGATATGCGCTTGGTTACAAAGTTGACCCTGATTTTGACCCTTACCCGCTTGATCGCGCTATTTCAGTTTTGGTTGAGGTTGGTGAGTTTGGCACAAAAGAAGAAGCCTATGCCGCACTGAAGGATGGTGAGTGATGACAATTTACTGGTCGAATGACGAAAGAGAGATCGTGTTGGATATGTGGCAGAAAGGGAAAACTGCCTCTGTCATAGCTGAAACGTTAGGCCAAGGTCGAACACGAAACAGTGTGCTTGGTTATCTTTTCAGGCTTCGCAAGGATCATCCTGAACTGGAAAAGAAAACTTCCCGATCTACAGAGCGTAAACCTGCGAAAGCCAAAACCTCAAAAGTAAAACGGCCTAAAATGGTCAAGGTTGTTAGAGAGCCTTTGCCAATGGTTAACGCTTACACGCCAATAGTTGAGGAAGATGCACCAGAAGGAGGCATCCCGTATTTTGAAACGAAACGCTTCCTTCACTGCTCATATATCCTGAATACGTCTCGCGATGCTCACAAAATCAAATGCTGTGGTGGCAAGCCATTCAAAAATTCGTCATGGTGTCACAAGCATTACCACGAAGTTTTTATAGAACGTACTTCCCACGGAAAACAGGCCGACCATTTACCGACTGGCAAAGCTCCGGTGGCATCAGTATTCCTTCTTCGTCAAATGTGAGAACGGCAAAACCTGTGTGGGCGCGCGATGGTGCGCCTTCATGGTACTGGAAGCACTTATGATCTGGATCGCCAAGCATGCCTGTTTCTACGCCCCAGTGCGTCCCCTTGCGGTTTCTGATAGCCGTCACCTGCTGGGCGTGGGTATGATTGGTCACTGTGGTGATCGCCGCGTTTAGAGCGTTGTTATACGCCGCATGAATACCGCCCCTAAACCGATGCCGCACTTCGACGCTTTCGTTTATCGTATAGGCGTAGCAAAATTCCCAAAATGGGAAACGATCCGACAGTCGGCCAATGTAATCATCCAATTCATTAGCTTGATTCGCTAGATAATTATCGACTCGGATGTCATGGTTTCCGATGGTGAAGATGCGTCTTTTGGCTGCGGGTAATAGCGACATCCATTCCATTGCAGCTTCGATTTCAGCCGACACTTTGGGTGCAGCAGACTTAAGAGTCGCGCCATGTCGAGATACTCTCGCCCCGTCAATGATGTCGCCATTTAGAATAATTGTGTCGGGTTTAAGCATCTTTGCCGTTTTGACAAAAGCTTTCATCATTACACTGTTAGTATTTGGCCAGATGTGGGCATCTCCGCCAATTAAAACGCAATCTTCTTTAACTTCACCAGTAAGCATTTGTGGGTAAAGCCATTGCTGTACTTCGACGTTAATCTTTCCGCTTTCATAATCATTAATAATTTCGGGATAATTTTTTCTTGCCGTGTTTAGCCTACTTTGCAATGTCGATGTTGGTATTTTCAGAATCATGGATGCTGCTACCAAACTCTTATTGGCGCGGTAAAAAGCTCTCACACAATCAGTCAGCAATTCTTTTGATATTGGGGCAGGTGGCATAAACAACTCCTTTTGACTTTCGGCACAAAATACATAAAAACCAATTTATTGCAACCACGTCACAAAAATAGGTTTACTGACATGACCGCAGAGGAATTTACGGCTTTTGTTACTTACGTCAAAGAGGAGTTCGGGGCGTGGGAATATCAACTTGCAAAGGCAATGGGCGTCCATAGAACGTCCATTGCAAAGTGGCAAAAGACTGGATCGCCAGCTTACATTGATCTGGCGGCGGCGGCTGTTATCGCTGGGTTAGACCCTTGGCGTCCATCAGTCGAACATCTGCCCAATCCGAGTTTACGAGTTCAGGGATAGCCACCTCGACCTCCAGCTTGTCCTGCACGACTAACCGCTGGGCGAGGGTGTAAGCTGCCTTATGCCCCGTAAACGACGAATCGTTATCGCCAAAGATCGTCACCTTTCTGACCGTGTGTGGCGGTTTCCATTTGGCTAGATTCTGGGCGTTAATAGCTGACCAGACGGGTATGCGGTTCATTGCAGATGCCGCAATTGCCGTTTCAATGCCCTCCGCAATCCCCATGTGGAAATCGGATGGGCTGAGCCTGATGGCGCATCCGTCTGGAATTTGCCCTGCCCCGACACGCTTGGCTGGGTTGACCTTCGCCTTGTGGCCGTCATTCGTCAGATAGGTGATGTGGACGTTGTGAGCCAAATTATCATGGCCAACAACCTGAGCCACCATTGCCGGAAAACTCTTCTTCGCCTCTGGATGCCAAAGCAGGTTATCGCCCCGATATTCTCTGATCGATTTAGAGAGCCATACAAGCCCAAGACGCTCCTTCATGTAGGTTGCTACCGGACCGTCCCTTGAAGGCGGCTGTGCTGCCTCCCAAATTGATTTAACGATGCTTCTCTGGCGCAACCTATCTGTCTGGTCTGTCCCGATGGAAAGTTTCTTGCCAGTGATGCTGCTGATCGTGTTGCAGATCGTCGCAAAGCTTTTTCCGGTCGTCAGTTGAGCCAGTCGGAAACCATCACCCGCACCACACGAGTTGCAGATGAACGTTCCTCGCCCCTCTTTGTCGTCCCAACGAAAGCGATCCTTTCCGCCGCAGATCGGGCAAGAGCCATGCTTGTTGACCAAAAAACGGGAATCGACCCCAAGCTGGGGCAGGATTTCAAGCCACTGCCCGCGAGCCAAATCTTCAGGCCGCGCGAATATTTTGGTTGGATTTTGCATATTTTTCCTTTGATTTTGCTTTTACGATGTTGCGGTGTTTGATCCAGCTTAGCGTTGCCGCCGATGGGGCGAGGGCAACACCCTTAAACGAGTTGGCAGGTCCAACGCCAAATTTATCCTTGTACGCCCAATAAGCCCACCCGTCTTTGAATCCACGAGTAATCGCGTAACCTCGCAATTCTGAATAAAAGGTTTCCTTTTCCTTCGTGGTGTAAGCAGGTGTTTGGGTTTTTCCATCTCGTGAAAGCTCGCTGAGGACACCTGTAGCACTTTCAACCTTGCTAACAGCCTCAGCCTTGAAACCACATGCAGGGCATTGCTGCGAACGCGGTGGTTTGACAAAAGCGCACGATGGGCAAGCTTTGGGAAGGGCGATCTTTTTTTCACGTTCTGCCGTTCCTTTTCCTTTTCCGTCATCAAGTTTGTCGTAGGCAATGTCCGTGACAAAGCCCAAACGCAATGTCGTATCGCTATGGTCAAGAATCAAGCAATTTTCTTTGCCCTCGGCGGTACGAAGCCCACGCCCGATCATCTGCGTGTACAAAATTTCCGATTTGGTTGGTCTGGCAAGGATAATACACCGGACATCCCAGTCAACGCCTGTGGTTAGTACTCCCACGTTGCAGACGATGCGCAAGTCACCATTGGCGAATTGCTTGGCGATTGACGCCCGTTCCAACATATCGGTGTACGCATCCATGTAACCTGTTGGAACTCCGGCCTCCAGAAAAAGCGTCTGGATGTGCTTGGCATGCGCCCGATCTACCGCGAAGCAAATCGTCGGCCTGTTCTCGCCACGTTCGAGCCACGTCGAAATGATATCGGCAACCAACTGGGTCTTGTCCATTGCCTTGCCGAGTTGTTTCTTGTTGTAGTCACCCGCCACCAAGGCCACGTTCGACAGGTCTGGGTGGGATGGGGCAAAGACCCTGAAGTCCGACAGATGGCCAAGGTCGATCAGATTTTGCGTTGTCGTGCCAATGATCAAATCATCGTACAGGCGAGCCATGCCCTTCGCCCAAGGTGTCGCAGTCAATCCGACCACCGGAACATTTGCCCACTCTGGGCTATTGAACCAATCATCGTAAAATTTGAACATGACGTGGCACTCGTCCACAATCACCAGATCGGCTTGGGGAATCTTTCTCCTCGCCAGTGTTTGAACTGAACAGACTTGCACGGGTTGCATCGGGTCTGTGCGTTCATGCAGCGACTGGATGACGCCGATTTCCCAAATGTCGTGCCGTTCAAACTTTTCGACGGTCTGGTCAATCAGGCTGAGCGATGGAACGCAGAACAGCACTCGCTTGTTTTTTTCCCGTGCCATTCGCACGATCTCTGCCGCCGCGATTGTTTTACCCGCCCCTGTGGGCATTTGCACGACTGGTCTCTTGTGACCACTCGCCAGAGATTTTCGTAATTGGGTGATTGCGTCTGTTTGGTAGTCTCTTAGGATTGCCTTAGCCATATCGCCTCGCGCATGTGTGTTATATATATATTATTATTACTATACTCTGGAAGATATACTCTGGAAGATATCCATTACATACACTGGCAAGGTTACTATAGCTAAGCACTGGAAGTCAACGCGCGCGCGAAAAAAAACCGCCTTGCGCGACGGGGATGACACGCAAGACGGCAAAGTCGGAAAAACAGCCGAGCCGGGTCATTCCGGCCAGCTAGAAAAATTTAGGAACTCAAACGGCTTTCTGCAAGTCTTTTCTCGTGAGCTTTTATCCCATAAATCACGGTCGAATGAGTGGTATGCATCATCAACCCGATCTGCGAATAGTTCATCCCTAACTCATTGGAAGCGCGATAGAATAATTCCTGACGGACACGGATAACGTCATGCTTCGGACATGGGTTTTTCACAATGTCAGGGTCAAGGTTGTGCATTTTCGCCACCTCACGAAGCATGCTAGAGAACCGCATCTTTGGCGGCACGATCTCCAGCACGCTAGAAGGCATTACGGGCTTCTCCTGCGCCCATCTGACCCGTTCGATAGGCACAACACCAGTCGGGCCGGAAACGCCTCCCAGCCGCTTCTTCATGGCGATATAGCGCGCCCTCAGTTCATCAACCGTTTGCGGTTCTCTGTCCATGCGTCCTCCTCAATGCCGTAGATCATAACCACCATCGGGATGCCGTGATTGCCCCACTCGGCGGCGATGGCGCGACATTCCGAATCGTCTTCCACAACCTTGTTTTTCACCAGCAGGTCGCTTGTCGATTTCAGCAAATTGTCCAAATCGCGCTTGCGCTTGTCTGGTTTCGTTGCCGATATGTGCAGGATGTACTCCCCCACAATCTGGTTCTTGGTTTGTTCTTTAATCATCCAGCCAGCCTCTTCAAGCCAAGCCACATATTCGGGTGACTTGTACATGCGGCCACCCCTGCCGATCTTCCACAGGCGGTTCGTGCTGGGTGCTAACGGAAGTTCAAGCCTTATCATTTCCAGTCCATTCAATCCAAAAATGGTAAAGGTTAATTTCTTCGTTCGTGGCGCGCATAATTCGAATCATCATGGCGAGAGACGGGTCTTGCGCACCGCGTTCGATGCGAGAAATAGACGCTGGTGTTGTTTCAGCAAGCTTAGCCAAATCAAGCAATGTGACGTTATTTTTTATACGCCACTGACGTAGTGGATGGTCACTCATTTGGTACTACTCTTGGTCTTTCGTGAACTGTCGCAAAGGGTTTTAACACATTCGGTCTGCTCATGCTTACATTGGTTTGGGCGCGAATTTCTTTGTTGTTAAATGTCCAACACTCGCCAGTTTCGTCTTGAAATGTAACCCATAATAGGTCAAATTCCGCGCCGTAGTCGATCAGGACATGTGCCAAGCCATTGCCTTTCGGGGTGATGACTGGGATGGGTGGGTCGAGTTGTAAAAGCATGTTGCCCTCTTGACTTAATTTGCATCATGCGTAAATGATTGTTTCGTTACGAACAACAAGAGAACAAAATCCTAAACAGGTTTTTGTGAAAGGAATAAAATGACAAGCACCTATGACGTTGATATGTTGCGCCGCACAATTGAACTGCTTCTGGAACGTTACCCAGAACTGTCTGCGGACGAAGAGCTTCGGGCGGATATGCTTGAAGGAACTACAGATTTTCGCGAAACGATGGAACGATTGCTGCGCCGCACACAGGACGCAATCTATCTGTCAAATGCTTGCCAAGCAGCGATGCGAGACATCAAGGATCGGCAAGATAGGTTTGACAAGCGCGTTGAATTTGGCCGTGAATTGATGAAAAGGCTGATGGAAGTTGCAGAAATTCGTAAGATGGAATTTCCAACTGCCACAATTTCGATCAGGGTTGTGCCTCCGGCAGTTGTTATCCTCGACGAATCAGTGATACCGGAGGATTTCATGCGGATCAAAAAAGAGCCTAACAAAACACTTTTGAAAGAAATGTTGGAGAAAATGGATGTGCCGGGCGTCACCATGTCTAACGGTGGAACAGCAATCACAATCAGAGGGAATTAAGGTTATGAGTGCAAAGATTGCAACGGCTCTACACAACGTAATGGCTAAGGTTAGCTACGTTCAAAAGGGCGGAGAAAACAAGTTTCACGGATATAAATACGCTTCAGAGGCAGACTTGCTTGAAAAGCTTCGTCCCGCTTTGATTGAAGAGGGTTTGATCCTGATCCCGTCTGTTGAAATGGTTCGCCCGATGGACGAGCATGGCAACACGATTGTGGATATGAAATACGAGATCGTTCACAAGGATGGCGATATTTGGCCACATGTTGTGCGCATTTCTGGTTGTGGCAACGACCGCTCAAAGAATGGTTCTGTTGGCGATAAGGGTGTTTACAAGGCTATCACTGGCGCGAATAAATACCTCTTGTTCAAGCTGTTCCAGATTGAAACTGGCGATGACCCAGAGAATGATCAGGCTTCCGCCCCAGCAGCACCAGAACCCGCCAAGGTTACGCCTTGGGATAACTATACAAAGGACATGCTGACCTATATGCGTGTCTTCCAGATGGCTATCGAAATGTGCGATACTGTCGATGCAGTTCAAAAGTTCTGGAAGCAGGAAGTTAAGGAAAACTTCGCTACCATGAAACTTGTGAAAGATGGGCCGGATTACGAAGAATTGCGTAATCTATGCTCGGAACGTGTTGCAGAAATTAATAGTGCTAAAAAAGGAAAGTAAAAATGGCTTACGAACAACGTGATAATAGCGGCTCTTTCTTCATCAACAATCGCAAAACCCGTGACAATCAGCCCGATTTTAACGGAAGCGTGATGGTGGACGGGAAAGAGTTCTACATCAGCATTTGGTCGAAAAATGGCAAGTCTGGGGAATTTTGGACTTGCTCTTTCACCGAAAAAACTTCATCGGGCGAACGTGCGCCAGCCCCGACAAAGACTTCCTCAATGAGTAAGACGATGGCGAAAGCACCAGCAAAGGTTGAGGAAGAGATCGACCTTGACGATGATATCCCTTTTAACTAACCTCTGTGGGACTGATTCCCAACTCGCAGAGGTTAATTATGGGCGACACCAAGATTTGTGTTTCTTGTGAAAAAGAAAAGGAACTTCACTCTGGATTCTATTCTCACGCTAAAATGGCTGATGGATATCTCAATCATTGCAAGGAATGTGTTAAATCCAGAGTAAAGCTCCATCGTGCTGAAAATGATCACGTTCGAGAATATGATCGTTACAGATATTATAATAATGAAGAACGAAAAAAATATTCAAAAACTCAAAGCAAGCAATGGGTTATTGAAAATAAAGATTTGGCTCTTCAAAGAAACAAAGAATGGATTAAAAGAAACCCAGAAAAACACAATGCTCACAACATTGTTAACAGAGCTTTAAGGAGTAAAAAATTGATAAAGACTCCATGTGTAGTTTGTGGTAATTTACGATCTGAGGCGCATCATGAAGATTATTCAAAACCATTGGAAGTGATTTGGCTGTGCCGAACACATCATGCAGAAAGGCACAGAAAATATGGTACAAGATAAGGACAGCACTACCGAATACATTGTCCTGTCGTATCGGACAGACAAGTATGGCAATGTTCGCAAGACAAAGCTGGGCAAGGGCTTCTTGGGTCGCAATGGTGTAAACATCAATGTTTGCTTTGAAGCTTTGCCTATTTCCAATCAGGAAGGTGAATGCTGGGTTACGTTAGTCCCGTATGATCCAAACTTTAACGAGAAATATGAATGAAGTTTATTAAAGACGATATGATGGAAGAAGCCCTTAACTTCCTCGCCACACACAGCGAGAACGGGGCTGAAGCTAGGTCTAATCGGTTTAAGGCTGAGCATGCACGTAAGAGGATCAGGGCTAACCTGATCCTCAATTCCAACGAGAAAACGTCTGCGATGAAAGAAGCGTGGGCTGAACAGCATGAGCTTTATGTTCAGGCCATTGAAGTAGAAGCAGAAGCGATTCGTTATGACGAATATTTCAGGGCAGAACGAAACCGCGCAGATGCTATCATTGAAGCTTGGCGTTCGGAGCAAGCAAATCAACGAGCGGGAAGCAATTTCAAATGAGGATAGAACTGACAGATGCCGATTTAGCTGTTTGTAGAATGTTCGCCACCTTGCGAACGATCAATAACCGGATGGGAGGCGTTAAAAGGCAAATTTTTAAGGATTACAAGGACTGCCTAGATCACGAAGAAGAAGGCGTTATGGGAGAGTATGCCTTTTGTAAGAAGTACAATTTGTTTTTCGATGGCACATTTTCCGGCAAAGATGCTGGGTATGATTGTGTTTTGAAGGGCAAAAAGATCGACATAAAGACTACTTCACTACAAGATGGCAATTTGATTGCCTTTCAATCTTCCGAAAAATCAGACGTAGATATTTTTATTCTAACGGTCGTCGATAGAAATTCAGTCGAAATCGTTGGCTGGATCGAAAAAGAAAACTTCATCAATCCAGAAAATTTGGTCGATCACAAGTACGGCAAACGATACTTTTTGCCGCGTGAAAAATTAAAGAAGATGAAAAATGGAGATTAAATACGCATGGAACACTCACAAACGACGAAACGAGGCCATCTTTCGGGGAAAAGAAAACTAGCAATTTGGGAACGTGAAAAAGGACGATGCATGATCTGCAATGAAAAGTTGCTGGTTGGTGGGTTTATATATGAACATGTTATAGCCCTAGAACTTTCGGGAACGGATACGGATGACAACATTCGTTTGACGTGCAAGCCATGCGCCAAAGAGAAAACGAAGAAAGATCATCAGATGACAGCTAAAGCCAAACGAACGAAGCAAACCCACCTTGGGTTAAAAGAGTCGCGTTCCCCTTTGCCATATGGTAAGACGTCAAAGTGGAAACGCAAGCTAGATGGCACTGTCGTCCCGCGATAAGCGCGATGAAGCTATCGACCTTAATAGCTGTTGGGTGTTTTACAGTCGGATGCCAAACTGTAGGCCATACTTCAGAATCGCCCCTGCACGACATGATTCGTGCGGCAGCGATTTCGCACGACGTCGATCCGAGGATTGCCCTCGCACTAGTTGACGTAGAAAGCAACTTCAAGCCCACAGCCTCAAAGGACGGCAATTACGGGCTTATGCAGGTTAGGTACGGGACAGCCGTTTCAATGGGCTATACAGGCTCTGTAACAGGTTTAATGAACCCTGAAACTAACGTTGAATACGGTATGCGCTATTTAAGCTATTGCTTTGCAAAACACAGCGACATAACGCTCATGCTTGGTTGCTATAATGGATCAACCTCGCCAAAGAACCGTTATGCTCGCCGTGTTATGCGCGCCTCCGAAAAATATTAAGCAGCTACAGATTTAGCAACTCGCAGTGCTTGCACGATAGCATCGTCAGGCATTGCGAGCATCTGTTCCGTATGGTTTGCCAGAAGCTTCTGGTTGCGCAAAGATTCATTGACAAGGGCATCAGCCTTTTTATCAATGACAGAACCACCATCCTTGCGCGGCTGGCGAGCTTCTGCCTCTGATGCTGGAACAGCCGTCTTTGCCCCTATTGTTTGCAAAGCTTTAGCAAGAGATGCATAGCCGTTAGGGTCTGGCCGATTTAGCAATGCCGTCATCAATTCAGGATCAGACGCAGCTTGTTGCAAAATTTTAATAGTCTGGTCTTTCGTCCCGCCAAAAACCACTTTGCTTATAAGGTCAGTGATCTTTGATGTAACGCCTCGACCATACCCAAGCATGCCAGCTACCGCACCAATGGTCGGGCTTCCGGCAATATTTAATGTATGCTGAGCGACTTGACCTAACAATTCACCCGCGACCGCATCGGAGATTGCACCAGTTGCTCGACCGTAAAGAATGGTAAACATTCTGTTATCGGCAAGGTTTTTCAATGTGGATTGATCGACAGCTTGGCTAGGTCTGATTTTTTGCAAAGCACGAGCAGAATTACCTAATGCAGAAACAAACTGCTTTTGCGTTGGGTCAGTGAAAACTTGATCGACCATATCGGCATGACGATCCAGAAAATCGGCCAATGCTTTCGGGTTATTGTTTTTAGCAATGTCCGAAAACCGATCCGCAAATTGCCTTTTGGCAGCTTCGGTCGCGCTTTCGTCCGCTCGTTGAGCAATACCCATTAACCTATCCGAAAGACCCGGCACTTCCTGAATCATAGCCGCGTTTTTAGGATCGGCCATAAACCCGTCAACCGCATCTTTCGTTATATCAATTTTATCGCCATTTTTCGTCAGCTTGCCAATCATCCAATTTGACACATCTTCGTCCGCCGCCGTTCCAAACTGGCTGCGAAGTGTGCGAAGATTGTTAATGCCCGACATTCCGCCGTACATTTTATTTAATGTCATTTCTGGATCGACATTGGCATTGTTCGCTATGTCGCCAAGGAAATTGTCGCCAAATGTGTCGTGATACTGCTTTGTCGCAGCACGAGCTTTGTTCCACGCTTCAATTTCACCATATGTATTACCGAAACGAACATTTTTCGGATCGGACATTACATCGCCAACGGCGTCAGCAAATCCATAAACGCTTGGGGCGTCCATAGGTTCAGGAGAAGCATAACTTTTTCTTGCAGCCCTTAAAGCCGATGCCCTTAAATCCTGCAACTCTTGAAAATCAATCTGCGAATTAGGAAGAGATTTCAATCTGTTCAAAGTGCTGACAATGGCACTTGGGAACGTTTGCTTCTTTGCTTCCGTTAATCCATCAACGTAGTCAAAGAGTGGTTGCAATGATTTATTTTTGTAAAGGCCAGCAGCCTTCAAAGATGGGTCTTGCCATGCAGCAGAAGCTTCCGAATCCATCTTCTGTTCTAGCGCATCAACCATGCTTCGAACATTGATCGACGCGTCACCTTGCGGGTTTACGCCATTAATACCAAAAGATTCTGGAACGTTAACAGTCGAAGAACTAACGCTAGTGTCAGCATTTTCAGATGCTTTAGCGGCGGCAGAACCTAACGATTCTTTCGAGACCTCTTCTTGGCCGCGTAATGCTTGAACTTCAGGTGTGTTTTCAGAGCCTTTCAGCCCTGTTACGTTCTGCGAGAATGCTTCGGCTCTACTTGCCGCTTGTGGACGCCCTTGCGCTTGCAAAGATTGTGCAGTCGTTAGGTCAACGCCGGGAACAGTTTCTGGTGCTGCTCCAATGGATGTTGGGCCGATCTGATCTGGTGCGACCATATGTTCACGAGCTATCTTGCCAGCAATATCTCTGGCGCGCTCTTCCACAACAGGCGCACTTCTAGCCGCAGCAATGGATGATACACCAGCCGCGCCTAAACCGCCACCAATCGAACCAACGATCTTTGCCCACGGTTCATAATCTGTGCCACGGACAGGCTCTGATAAAGCTTGACCTGATGCACCGCTGATCGCGCCAATGGTGGCACGTTCCGCAGCAGACCCCGGACCAAGCAATAATGATGCTGGTATCTGCTCTGCCCCAGCTTCAATAATTCTGCCGGGAACTGTTTGCGCAGCAGGTGCAGTTGGGACTCCAACGGATTCAGCAGCACTTTGGACATCTTGCCTTGAAGGCATTTTAGGGATGTCTTCGCCATGCTTTTTCTCATATGCCGATTCAATGTTTCTTACATTTTGAGTGCTTTGTTCCCAAGCTTCCGACGAACCTTTTGGCAATATGCCAGCCTTCTCGCCAGCCCAAACGCCGCCACTAACGAGTTTAGCAGGAATGTTTTCGATTACATCGCTTAAACCTTGGGCAGTTTCCGGCAAACTATAGACACCACGCTGTATGCCGCTGACCGGAGCCATAGCGACATCTTTTGCTAATGATGGTGGTTCTACTTCGTGCCCCGGAATTTTATAATCTGACGGCAATGCAGGATATTTATTTTGACCCGTAGCTGGTTGAGCCGGAGGGTTAAAATATTTTGTAACATCATAGTCAGTAGGTAAGGGTGCGTAAGTTTCAGCCATTACTGCCTCATCAACAAATCAGTTACACCCTGACCAAATACCGAATCAATTTTTGATCTCATTTGGTCTGGACCATACTTTTTCAGGTCACTGACCAATGGTGCTGGAACAGTAGAAAGAATCGCCCTTTCAGCATATTTCTCTGGTGGGTTGAACTTCCTGAAAGTTTCTTCAGCACCATTCAAATTGCCGAATCTCGAATAGTAATCATTCAAGAATGTATTTTTGTCCTGCTTATAACGGGCTGCTTGTTCCAACCCAGTCGTGATACGTTCCCAACCCATTTTGGTGTTATTCACACCGGGGTTAGCTTGAACGGATTGTTGAACAATAAAGCCCGGCTCACGTCCCAAAGTACGCGCCAATTCCGTTCCCAAACGGAAAGAATCTTTTGAGATTTCTTCCCCTGCTGCCAAATTATTAGGATCGAATATAGGTTTCCCGCCCAATGCAGTTACGAAAGCATTAGCATTTTGCGCAATTTGCAATCTTTGTTCCGCGTATGCTCCCTGTGCCAAGAACCCTGTCGGCTTGAAATTTTCAGCCTGATTCTTCATTTCAGCCAGCCTATAAATCTGCTGGTCAGCAGCATCAGAATCTGTCTGGTACTGCTTCAAAAGCGGCTCAGCAACTTCTTGCGCTGTTTTTGCAATAGCAGGATCATACATATTCATTTGATTAGGAGGCAAATATCCCTTCGGGGCGGACAGAACGGGACTCCACGGTATTGTATCTGCCGCTGTTTTTGGCTCGGTTGCTTTAACTGCCGGAGCAGGTTGCCCCGTCACATCTGGAGAAACCGCTGGAACGCTTGGAACAGCCGTGCTTCCATCAACGCCCGGAAGCTTTAATGGCGATCCATTGGTGTCAACCTGACCAGTCAATTTATTGACACGAACCATGCCAACGCCCGGAACAGGCTTCATTTCATAAAGGCTGGCTTGTGACGACAATGCGCGAGCATTCAACTCGGCAATTTCGGCAGGTGTCTTTGAGGCGTCAAGCGCAGTGCGAGCTCGCTCGTTCTGGCGAGCTTCTTCCGTCAACTGCAATTCTGCTTGCTGTTTCTGGAATGCGCGATCATTGGCTTGTGCATTATAGTATGTGCCAAGGCCAGCAGTAGCACCTTCACCAACACCCACGCCAAAGAATGGAGAACGGCTGGATAGCATGCCAAGACCCGCCGCAAGCATGCCCATGCGAGCATTATCCGACAGATTAAGCCCCGTCATTTTTTCAACGGCAGTTTGGCCCTTTGAAGGCATCCAATTGCTAGGCTGATCCGTATTGTCTGACGTATCAGGCGCAACATCCGGCGTTACACCGCCCGACTGTCCATTATTGCCAGCAAATGCCTTGCGATCAGGAACAACGCCACCCGCCGCGAAATCTGCGCCGCCCCAACCATGCATGGTTTGAGTTGACGTTGGGTCGGATGATGGGAGGATAACGGAAGATGGGGCTACCGTGCCGTCGGGAGAAGAAAAGAAACTTCCAATCCTCGACATGTTGTTCTGCATATTATAGCGTTGATCTTTTGACGCATTAGCTAATTGCTTAGCCACGTCCATCATCGTGCCTTCTTCGAAAGGCCGTGGGGCTTCTGGAATAGTGGTCTTTCCGCCCAACTTGCCCTGAGCAATCAAGGAAGCCAATGGCATCAAACCCTTTAACGTTAAAGGAGAAGTTCCAGACCCACCTGATGGTTGGCTCGTATATGGAATGTCGGATACTGAACCAGCAGTAGCGAAATGACTGCGGCCAAGCCCCTCTTGAACTGCGCCGCCCATCCAGTCAGCAAGACCGCCATCAGCAAAATGGCCTCTGTCCGCCGCACCTTCCGTAGCGCGTTCATAATCGACCATGCGCATTCCATCGGTGGAATGATGCACGGCATCTGGTTTATGCTTTTCGACTTCCTGCGCGCTCAGGCCAAGCATCGTATGGCCATCACCCTTGTAGTTGAATTTGTAGATATTCTGACCATCGAAGGTCTTACCTACGGGCTTCATGTTTTCCTTCAGGCGTTCATCAGAAGGCCAAGGAATTGAGCCAAGGGTCATCAACCCGCCAAGAAGCTGCGAGCCAACATTTGGGCCGGGCTGCGATGTAAGCGACGTGCCGCCCGACTGTCCGCCAATACCCAAAAGAAGGTTGGCAAGATATTGCGTGGTTTCGAACGGATATGCCTGACCAGCTTGCCATTGCTGCTGATTGGCAGTGTCTTGAGCCTGTTGCACGGCCTGTTGCTGAGCACCAGCACCAAGCTGAGCTTGCGCCCCCTGCAATGCGGCAGATTGCGCCGCCGTACCAAAGCCACCAATCGTTTGACCAGCGGCAAGGGCGCGAGCCTGATCGGCGTTGAACTGCTGTTCAGCCTGACCGTAGCCCCCCTGATAAACGTTAGCCATTGTTTGACCCGTAGCGAGACCTTGCTGGCGAGCCAATTCGGCTTGAGCGATACCAGCGCGATCACCACCAAATGCGCCGCGACCGATGGCACTTCCCAAAACCTGCTGCTGTTGCTGAGCATTGGTTTCGTTAAGGTTAGCCATCGTTTCGTTCGCCACATTGCTAATGTATGGCGACATATATTGATTAGCGGTTTGAGGCGTCCAGCCTTGCCCAGCTTGCTGAGCATAGCCAGTAGCAGCCTGATAGTATGGCTGAGCCATACCAGAAGCTGCGTTTACATTCTCGATGCCAGCCTGTTGTGTCGGGGTAAGACCCGCAACCATCTCACCGCCATATTGTGTAAATGGCGTATTCGCGACGTTCTCGGCGCGTGAAGCTAACATTTTATAATTAGCCGCAACATCCGCCGGAGGGCTGAACGATGAAGAGGTAGTTGACGAGCCTTTAGAACCGCACACGGGCCTTCTCCTGAATTTTAAGACGCAAGGTCAGCCCGTTCAGGCTGGCCCGTCCTTGCCCCATAAATAAAGAAAGCACCCGCCGGGTCTCCAAAGTGCTTTTCATATAGTTCTACTTTAGCATTTGTCCGCTGATTTGACAAAACACCAATCATCAAAGGCAAGCCAAGTCCATCAGCCGCCTTTTTTGCAAATTCAATCATCTTTTGAACGCGTGATACAGTAGCGTTTCTGTAGTCGGGGCGAACAAAAACTGACATTTCTTCAAGGAATGGCGTATCAGAATACCAATTATTAGCCACCCTAAGCAAAATCATAGCTTCAAGTTCATCTTTTTTACCGATGACACCAATAATTCCGTGATGCTTATGAAGCATTGGGCGAATGGTATCTCGTACTTTGTCCTCGTTCAGATCGAACATCCCGATCTCTTCGTGAATCATCCGAGCCAATACCATGATGCCATCTTCGTCATCAGGCTGAGCAACACGCGCAATGGCATCGGTCGTTATACGTTCTGGTCGAGGCATACGGGCGCGAGCACTTTTGGAAAGGCGAACTCGTTGCTTTTTCAATGATACGTTCATTATCAATCCTTTTTAGGAGGGGGGAGCTTTTGAAGAGTCTTTATGTGTTTCTGGCGAAGCTTTTTGACGTATTCATCCAGAATGCGATGGCCTTTGTCCAAATCACCTTCGCCAATACCGAAAACCGCGTTAGGGGGAATAACGTACTCTCCACCAGCAGCAACAATAGGAACGCCACTGCTAGAATCTTTATATGAGCGATCATAATACTTCTTCACCCATTCGGTTATGTTTTTGAATCCGTTAAGGGTATTGCCCTCGCCAAGGAAAGCGACTTCTTCAGCCGGAATGACATAAGCGCCAGCCGGAACATGCATCGGCAAATGATCGGTCCGACCAGCGACAGGGCTATGAATTGGGCCGACATGAATTACGTTTTTGTCTTGAACCTTGGCATTTGCGCTACCACCACCAGCTTTTTTATAGCCAGCAATGTTTAACGCAGCCGCAATAGATTGATCACGGGGATGACCCGAATGGATCATCTCTTCAATATTGGAACTAATTGTCTTTTTTGACGATCCGTGTGCCAGTGGCATATAACACCTGTTAACTATAGATTACATTTAGAACCATTCCAGAACCGGGAACGACCACGATTCCGTTGGCAACTGGGATCAGGCATTGCACTAGTCCGATTGTCGCTGGAATGATCATAATCCGATTTGTCAGGCTACTCGTAGACGATGAATCATAAATGGTAGCAGGTGACGATCCGCCCACAATCACTGAAACAGAAACGAGGAAACCAGCTTTAGAGCTAACTTGCGTAGTGCCAGTTATTTCGCCGCTGTTCGCTTTGCCTGACGTAGACAAAGTGGCGTTTGTCAGACCATTGAAAGCTGACACCTGATTTTTCTGTGTTGTGAGGAAGTCGTCCTGCGAGGCCATTAGTATTTTCCATCCGGTTGAAAACGATAACGAATTTGTCCCAAACGCCAGAACGAATTTGCATCGCTAGATGACACTTGGAAGGCCAATAGTCTATTGCGAATGCGCGTAGAAATATATTCTGTGCTTTTCGTAACGGTGTATGGGCCATATTGAGTAGGAGTATCGCCGGGGTAGTTCACGCCAAAGAAAGTAATCTGTACGCTGGCATTCGCTTGACCCGTTTGATTCTGGTTATAGTCTCCCCACTTCATATCAGGCCACATCTGATCAATAAAGACCATCTGATCACCTTCCGACAAGGCAAAGTAACCTGTTTCAAAAGATGGCGTCATCGGGACTAAGCCAGCGTCGTTGCCAACTTCATGTTGGTAAATCACCAAATCCGTACCCGTTCCGATAGGTGGGCCAAGAACAGACTGATCAATCCATGCAGTACGACCCATTGAGCCGTAATCCCATGTCATTGTGGAGACATTGTATTTTACATACGAATCATTTTCACCGCTAGTGCTGGCGGTGGATGGGTAAAACCACCATACTTCGCTGAACAAGCTATTGGTGGCGCAACGTATGTTATACACATAGGCCGAATTTAGGTTCTGGAAAACTACGTCCCAAACTGGGCATGGGATCGCCGTTACGCCCTGTGGTGAAAGCATGTTGAACTGTGATGGACTCATCCAGAAGACCATGTTGTTCATAGCACCGACGGCTTTTGGCCCAATCGCACCAACGCCTGTCGCGATCTTGTTAAAGGCATATACCAGCGGCGATCCGATGTACTGCATCGACCATACTGATTCGTCCGTCCAGAAAATCGCTTGTTGCTGCGTCTGTAGACCCGCTACAATCTGGCTTCCTTCAGGCAAACGATATGAGCCAGCCTGATTGACCGATGTAGCTATCCACGTCGTAGGGTCGCCCACATCGCACCAACGGATCAGCAGTGGGTCAATAATGCCAGTAAAGCTCGAACCGTAAGCAATGATCTGACGTTGTGGCATGGCCACGAACATGCCATTGTTTACCGTTGGGCTATTGTTAAAGATAAAAGCCGTGGCAGATGGGCCTTCTGGCGTGTAATAGAAGATCGGGCCACCGCGCGGAGCAGCAACGAGTAATTGCCCAAAATTGTCCAAACTCCAATCCGTTGCCGTGATCGTAGTTGGGCTATTCGTAGCCGTCATACTCGTAGAAGATACCGCCGCTATGGTCGATACTTGATATGTACCAGCCCCATACGGCGTACCCGTGATTTGAGATTGTATGGTTGTACCAGAAGCCACGCCAGAACCAGAAAGCGTCATGCCGGGAACAATGTTTCCGGTAACAGACGATGCCGTCAAAATTCCCGAACCATCAATAGAACCAGTGAACGAAGCTGTCGTGTTTCGACCAGTGTTTACTGGCTGACCGACGCCATACCCACCATAACCATAGCCACCAAGGCCATATCCCGTATTTGCACCCGGAGGACCAATGTTGACGTAATATACGTCATCCATATTTCCAAAGTTCATAAAAGATGATTGCGTCGATGTAGCCTGAACTGCTGCAATGAAGGTGTAGGTGTTAACGTCGATTACTGTAGCTACAGTGTAATAACCATAGATCGTTATGCCGCCCACAACCGTTGGAACGTTGAAGCTGACGGTAGAGCCAATCGAAAATCCGTGATTTGGATATACAACCGTGACAGTTCCCGAATTTGTGGCAGTCGAGAAAAATGGTAACGATCCACCGTTAACCGTTTCCGATGTTGGGTAATACGGAATGTTAATGGTATAAGTCTGCGTATCAATGACACTGGCGATAGGGTAAAGCCCCTGAATCGTTCCACCGCCAACAGATACTTGCGTTAGATAGTTAACGTAATCACCAACGCGAACCGAGAAGCCGGGGTCTACAACTGTTACAGTTGTGCTGCCACTAGCCACCTGAAAATTATAGCTTGGATAGCTGGGAGTTAATGCTTCTGTTGTCAGGGCATTGCCGTTTTCAGTCAACAACACACCGCTTTGCGCCGTGAAGTTGGGCAAAGGCATCGTGGTGATAGTTTCTGGCGTGATGTTAAACGATTGCGTAGATGGATTGTCTTGTAGCCCATAGCTTGGGTATAAAGGCGTTCCAGCTTCAGTCGTTATGATATTGCCGGATTCGGTCGTAAGCGCGTTAGATACGCCATACTGATAGGCATACAAGCCAGTGGTAGTGCCGACGCCGAGCCACTTGTAAAGATTAAGGTCTTCCCACGCCCATAATGCACGGGCGACCGAGGAAATCGTGCCGGAAAACCATTGAATCCAGCCGCCCAACTTTTGAACGATAGAAGAACCCTGCACACCCACATACTGGCTCGGCCTATCTGGCAAAAAACGGACAAAATTTGATTGAGAAATACCCGCCTGATTAAGCGTTTGCGTCTTTGTAGTATCGACGCCGGGCATAATCTGAATTGCATTATGGGGCATGTTTTACCCCCGCGTAGGTGTGGCGACAGGTGATGGAGAGAACGATGTCCAACCAGCAGACTGATACTTCTTACGCGCTTCTTCAACCATCGCACCCTTCAAGAGTGCTTGGTATTGGCTCTCATACGTTTGAGCCATTTGCGGGTCATCATTAATGCGCCCAAAGTTACGCTGATACGCACTAATGTAAATCATGGAAGCCATGACCAGAATGTCAGGCAAGTTTTGGCTAATGAAAGTGTAAGTCGTATCGGCTTGTCCTGATACGGCATAATTGTTCAATGTGGGTTGACGAGTCGTACCCGTAATGCTTAAGGTATAAGCAGCATCAGGCCACGGACCAAAAATAATATTTTGGCTAAGCTGACCACCAGTAGCCAGATCGCCGCCATCAACCGCAAAATACGCTGGCGTTCCAGTGTTGGTAGATGAGCCGTAAACATTTTGAATGAATGTCTTTGATACTGGTGTAAGCGCTGTCAAAGTTCCAGAAGCGTTCGTAATCGCTAAATCCTGCAAAGTGACAAACGAACTCGTAGGAATTGACAGTTTATTTGCGACTGTGGTGATAGTCGTGGAGGACACTGTTTGTGATATAGATACAGTGTATGTTCCTACGCCACCCGCCCCAGTCCCCAATGCCGTGATGGATGTTTTAGGTGAAACGCCCACGCCAGCGATTTCAGCGTCAATCCCAAGCGTACCCGACGTAACCGCAGTAATGGTCAGCGTAGTGCCGCTGATAGACCCAGTTCCCGTAAAAGTGGAATTGAGCGGAAAAGACTGAGCATTTTTGGTCGCGAGAAAATCAAGGTCACGCTGAATACGCAATTCTGCATAATTCAGCATTTGTGGGATGATCGCTTGGAAGTTAGGATCAGAGGATGTCACAAGACTATTGGGAGAAGTTCCCGTGGTGACAAGCGTATTCTGCAACACAGCCAAGGTCGCAATTTGGGTGACGTATCCATTATACGACAGGGCTGTAGTCGCTACGGTCATTTACGAGTTCCTATGCCGCCATGCTGAGAGATGTTTGCTCAACTTCAGCAACTCGACGCCCCCAACCTTTTCCGAATGTACCCCAAGTGGATAGATTCTGCAAGAAAGCTAAGCGTTTTTCGCAGACGAGCGAAGCCACCTGACCAGCGTTTGCCTTTCGAGCAGCATCAATACTGGCTGGCCCGATTTCTCCGTCCTCATCCACGCCAAGAACCGACTGTAAGGTTTTTGCGGCACGGGTTAATCCAGAATTAATAGCAAAATCGAAAACGGCATAATCAATTCCACTAGGTAGTACGTCACCATTTATCCTATCCCAATACTTCTCTTTATATAGCGGCATGACGTCGTTCGGCGTCAAAGCCTTAATGTCGTCGATAGACACCTCGTGTCCGACAAATTCTTCCCATGTGGCCTTTGTGCAGCCGAGGTTTGTGGCTCCGCCCGGATCGGCGGGATTATTCACAAACCCACTTTCGTTTTTCAAAACAAGGGCAAAACACTGCTCCCAATTATCATTCATTTTGCACCGCAAATCTGTTTCCACTTGTCATCGTGGGCAAGGATTTCAGCGGCAGTCGGAGCAGAAAGTTTATCAGCCTTGCGAACGAAAATCGGCTTTACCCAATTGCACGACGTATCCACAATCTTAGCTTCTGGAGTTGCACAGGCGGATAGGAAACTAACCGACAAAACGACGATAAGTATCTTACTTACCCTCATGGCTGACTCCATTGTTTGTTAAGCGTATCTTGTGGCGATTGATCTTGCGATACAGCCTGATCTACAGCCGCAGCAGTTGCATCGACTTTTTGCTCATGCTGAATAGCGATGACTTCTTCACGAGCCTTTTCATTGGCCGCACCAATACTTTTCTCGCGATTTGCCCAATAAGCATACCCAGCGATCAATGCCAAAACGATTATAGCGCGTTGAACCCAAGGATTAAGAATTAGAAGCATTGCCCGGCTCCGTTTTCGATTTTAAGGCAAGGCCACCACCGCCACCCGCAAGGATAGCCGATGCACCAATAGCCCAATTTTGCGGGTCAAAAACACCATGTTGAATGGCGTGATAAGCACTTACAGCGCAGTAAACAATAGACATTTTAGCCCACAAAATTCGGCCAATGTCCCAAGTTTCATTATCAACGCCAGTAAAAAGGTGTTTCAAAACTTTTAGCATCTACTTTCCCCTATCGGCGTGCCAGTCCCTAAATGCGAAAATTAACCGCATAATCATCAAGATCAAACCCAGTAATCCCGCCAGTAATTGTATCCAAAAACTGGCTTCTACGACCCACAAGGGCATTGTGATAACGCCCGTGGCGAGGCCGACATCAACGACAAGTTTTGTTTCTTCGCCATTTGTCATTTTACCGACCTCGCTAGAGCCTACTGATTACGATGGTTGCTGTTCAGCAGGTGCTGACGATTCCAAAGGCTGAGCAGTGGCCTGAGACGCTTCAAGTGCAGCTTTGCCTTTTGCCTGAATTTTGACAATCAGATCGGCAACTTCCTTGAATGGACGTTCAGCAAGGGCAGCAAGAATAGCGTTAACTTCTTCAACGCTATGTTCGAGGTTAATCAAGAGCGACATGTTATTCTCCAGTCAGATTAAAGATTAGCTGATTCTATACAACGAATAAGCACCAGCACCAGTTTTTGCTGCGCGGAAACGAGCAAAGCTGTTGGCTGTCGCAGCGGTGGCCATAGAACCCACAAGCGTCCAGCCTATAGCAGTTGCTAATGTAATAGCAAAGGCCGCAGTCGTAAACACCACAAATTCCCATCCAGTGCCTGAAGAATGATGTTGATTTCATTTATAGTCAGATCAAGTGTCATAGTACGTCCCCTTATGGATGGCTTGCTTTATATGCGTCAAATTCTGCTTTAAGTTCCTGCAAGGCTTTGACCAATAATGGAACCAATTTACTGTAATCTACGCCCATCATTTCGTTTTCATCAATCGGCGTGTGTACAGCTTCTGGTACAAGTTGATTAAGTTCTTGGGCAATCACACCATAGCGGTTGTGAGAACCGTCTGATTTCCAGTCGAAAGACCGGATTTGAATGGCGTCAATGATGGATGAGGCTGATGGAGCATCAACTATATTGGTTTTTAACCGTTGATCGGATGTAATGTTGTAAAGAACACCCGTTGTGCCGTTTTGCGCAATTGTTCCTATTGTTGTTCCAGCATATTGAAAGTTTGCATACCAATTTCCAGAAGCCGTACCGTTTGCATGTCCTATTGCAACATAAGAAATTGATCCAGCTTGATTGAAAATGCCGCCGTTTGTTACAGTGGCACTCGTCGTCCCAATACCTACGTTGCCGTTGGTATCAATTGTCATGCGAGTAGATTGGCTACCCGTTTTAAAGATAATACTGTCGGACGTACCCGCGCCAGACGTGGATTCCAG
>Ga0214164_1000574_pt1 | contig 23862 bp, 24 predicted proteins | sample TroBogepilimnion_13_FD_153003 | JGI IMG/M metagenome (GOLD analysis project Ga0214164, IMG submission 153003) | Freshwater microbial communities from Trout Bog Lake, WI - Practice 03JUN2009 epilimnion v4 | ecosystem: Environmental > Aquatic > Freshwater > Lake > Epilimnion/Euphotic zone ...
GGATCAGAGCCGTTAATCCAGGCGCCCCAGTTAAAGTTAAACGTCGCCTGATCAACGGGGTCTTTCGGGTCGAAATACAGAAATCCGGGCAAGGCCGTTCCTCCAGGGATAGTGATCGTCCGCTTATCCAGCGGAATGGTAATGGTCGCCTCTAAGCGACTTTGAAGATACGCCGCATTAGTCCAGCCAATAACGGTTGCGCTGTTATTGACCCAGGGAATTGTAGTGTTAGTGCTGTTCAGCCAGGATACAAGCAATGGAAGCGCCTTTATAGACTATGGAGTAAATATGGCTAGACACATTTCCTCTATTTACTCACACCCTTAATCTTTTCCATCGTCCTGCTCCCGGAATACCCTAAAAAGCAGAACGTGAAAAGCTGCCAGAGCGAATCCGGAATAGCCGCCAGCCACTTTTGCAGCCCCTTCGCAATAAGATCTGCGTGATTCGCATCAAACGCAAAAAGCACTCCCATAGGAATGCTTGCGAGAATCATCACGTACATAACGTACATCATGCTCGGTCGCGCGCGTGAGGTCCATTTATCCGTGCTGTTTGCCTCCGCCAGCATGACAGACATTTGCTGCTGAAGCGACGCAAGCGCTGCTTCCGAAGTTGCACGAATAATAGTGGCTTGGGCTTGGGCTGCATCATTCGGGTCAGGCCAAATTTTATTTATCGCGTCATCAATCAGCTTAGACGCACCAGCAACAGCATCGTCAATCCCAACCATGTCACCCTCGTTTCATCAGCATTCCGACAATTTCTTGCCGCATATTTCCGAGTTCTGTCCGCAGACTTTGAAGATCAGACTTAGTTGGAATATCTGCCAGCTTTGTCAGCATGTCGCGTTCAAAATTTTGGGAGTCATGCCGCAATTCATCATGAGCATCCCAAAGCTTTTGCATCGCAATACCTGCTTCTTTCGCATGTGTATTAAGCTGATTTAATGCGTACCAAGCTGTACTACCGCCGATGGCAGCGAGAGCACTGATTACTTTCCAAAATAAATCAAAGCTCACGCTGTCCATCGTTCACCTTTACGCTTGCGCTTCAGTCCACGACACAAGACCCTGAATAGATGACGCGGTGGAGCCAGAAAGGTTAGTTGCCACGATTGTCACAATATCAGGCCCGTCAGGGTACTCACCATTTACAGTCGTCGGGACCGTGTTGTTAAGCCCGCCGCCGAGGATAGAGTTACCCAGGTCACGGATAAGAGTCAAGTCTTCTTCCGTAAGTGTGGAATTGGTCGAGCCGCCTGAATTGTTCGTAAAGAACGAAAAGATCGACTCACCGCCCGTGACCGTAGTAGCAGAGCTGTGGTAACAAATCTGCGCCAGCGACGAACCACCAACAGCCGCAAATGTTCCAGCCGAAACCTGACCATTCAAGATCACGTCAATGCGGAACACACCTGTAGAAAGCAGCCGCAGCCCTTGAAGCTTCAACTGCATACGGTTGATGATTTCTCGAGCGCCAAGCACACCGGTCAAGCCGGTATCAACTGACGGGCCAAGACGCAGACTCATCAGTGCATTCTTCGCACTTGTGGCGACCGACAGCGATGAAGCCATACCGCCGTTAAAAGAGAACTGCAAGTCGTTGTTGAACCCGCCGTCCATTACGACTGAAGTGCCCCAGTGAGAAATAGTCCCAGGGCCAGGGAATGGATTGGTTGTGTTAGCCGCAGTATTTGCCAATTCTACCGGAACAGGCGCCGTTGCAGAATAGGTAAAGGCCGTAGCTGCACTACCGCCAGTCACACCGCGAGTACAACCCGTGAACGCACCTGTTTGCAGGCCGGTGTAAGAGACGTATTCAATCGCACCGCTGTTGCTTGGCGTTGTGATTTTAATCGTCCCGCTTGTCGGAAAGCCTGCTGTCGAAGCTACATAGATTGTAGTATCGCCAGTCCCGATAGAGGAGTTGATGATTGTAGTCGTGCCGAAAGCCGTGTTCTCATAGTGCGCAGGCAGGTTGCCCGAACGAGCCCAGGCTTCCGTATTCACGTTGTTGTTCTGCAAACGGTTCACGTAGATAATCGTTCCGTTCGTAGTGCGCAGGCCCCAACGAATCATACCCGAACCATACCAGGCATAATCGACATACCACATCTGCGACTTGGTGAGGTCGATCTTATACCCCGAAGGCCCAGTGCCGTCGCACGGATCGACGTTCCACTGGCTTTGCGGAATAACTAGATCAATCGTCTTACTGCCGATCAAATTGGCTGCGGTAGCGGCGCGGTATTCAGGAGAGATCAGCAGCGAAGTATTGCTGAGTATCTGCGTCACGCGGTAGCTTTGACCACGAATAACGATGAAGTCATTCGGGTTGAGTTGCTGCGAGAACAGAGAACCTGTTCCAGTCACGGTGTTCGAGCCGGAAGTTACGGATAGAAGACCAGAAACTTGCTGGGTGCTGTAGCGTTTCACAACTGAGAGGGTTTGCCCATCAAATTGAAAAAACGCCCCGTTTTGCTGATCAAAAATCCCAACACGCTGAATGGCGTTGTACCAGCTGTACGAGCTTACAATGATTGGGAAACCGGACGCAGTAAGCTGCGGCGGAACCGCCGGCAATGTGAAGGTCAGGGATGTAGGAGTCGGGACGGAGGCAATCTGAAACACGCCGTTGTACAGGTTAGGCGTAGCCCCGCTAACCTGTACATATTCTCCAGGCGTAAGATAATGCGGGAACTTACCACTTGCCGTCGCGGTCGTACCAACAGCAGTAATGCTGTCCAGATACAAATTCCCTTTCATCACCGTGCCGGTAGAAATCTGAATAGCTTTACCAGACTGATACCGGAAATACCGACGAGTCTGCCGAATCATTTGCGTATTCGGCTGACCCGCACCGGCGGAAAACTGAATACCGCCATCGTACGCACGATGAATGCTGATACCACCCGGCGTCGGATAGAGAGTGCTAGTCGCACCGGCCGCAGCGGTAATCGTCCCGGTCGGCGCCGCGCTTACTGTAAACGTGAAGGTGTTGGTAGTTGAAACTGTGGCAATTTGAAACATGCCATTCGGAGCGTTAGTCGAAGCAGTCGTCCCAACAACATAGATCAAGTTTCCGATAGACAGGCCATGCGCATAGGTAGTGGTTGCAGTGACCGTGGTGCCTACGTTAGTGAACGCTGCACCAGCGGATGCGGAAACCGGAATGCTTGCACCAGTGTAGAACGTGCCCAGGTACACGTAAGTCTTGGTGCTATCATAAATGCTGCCGGAAGTCGAATCCACCGTTCCAGGAAGCTGAGCATAGGTGAAGCTGCTACCGCTCGTTGTGGTAACAATAAACCAGCCGTTCGCTTGCGTGTCCGTCGCGCCCTGGACATAAACCGGAGTCCCGACAGCAGGGTTGGCCGTCGAAGTGACGGTCACAGTCCCGGTCGTGATCGAAAGCCCGGTAATGGTGATCGGGTTCGTCGAGTTATAGAAGGCGGTCGGCTTATTATTAGTGAGGTTGATGAACTCCCACTTCGTAGGTTGCAGACCGTATTCAAAGTCCGTGTCAATCAAAGACTGCGGTGTAGACACGCGGATTTTAGATGCACCATCAAGCTGCATATCCTGCGGCACGATGGTAGTCACGCCACCGGGCTGAACACCTGTACTCGGGGAAATATTCGAGGGAAAAGACATTACTTCCTCTTCATCGCAGAAATTAAAATCGGGACTTCGATTAACAGCCCGTAAAGACCGAGACCGATAAGACTATTCTGGTCCGGACTAGCGCCCTTCCAGAGTACAAAAGCCCCTGCGGTAGCTAGCAGAGGCAGAAGGTTCGTTAAGACTTTTTCGACGACAGCTTTAGCAGTTCCAGTGGCGATGTCAATCACCAGCTTCTGCTGCGCCATCATCTCCTTCTCCTTCCTCTCCAGAAGGGTCAGAGTCTTCGTCATCTGCTCCATCGCCCGATTGATCGACACTTCCGCCTCCGCTGAGAAGGGTAAGTGAGGGCGGTGCGAAACCTCGTCCGATGGTTCCGGCGGAATTTCCTGTTCCGCTACCACCTGCAGCCGAGAGCCCTTTCCGATAGCCATTGAATGCGCCTCCTTCTTCTTCTGGTGCCTCTAACTTCTCATCCGTAGCACGGTACGCGATTAGTGTCTTTAGCACTGTACACTTCGTGTTGATGTCAAGTTCACCCTTCAGCACCGTTTTACCTGTGACAAGTTCTTGTGCAATCCCGACAGCGATCTGTTCGAGAAGGTCCGGAAGTTCAGAGGTCTTCTTCAGCGGTGAAGCCGCTTTAGCGAATTTACGGTTTGCCATTATACTTGGGAAACTCCGCTGCGCAGCAGCATGTCGAGAAGGTTGGCGTCGATGCCAAGGGAAGAAGCGAGGTTTTTAGTCGATGTAGGCGTCGTGGTAGCGGCGCTCGGCGCGGTAGCTGCAATAGAGGTGTTGGCGGAAGGAATGCTTGCGGGCAGGCCATTGTAGTCCGTACCGCCCATGCCGGCGGCAAGATTCGCCCCGCCAGCCTGCATTGAAGAAAGCGGGCCGCCAGGACCATAAGCGGGATTGCCATCTGGATACATGTCTGACTTTCCTGCAGGTGTAGCACCGGCAAGATTTGCAGCAATACCTACGCCTGTCAAGCCCAGACCAATAAGCCCGGACAAACCACCTGTCGCCACACTGAGCGCAGAATCTGCAACTTTACCAGGAGTTATACCTAAATTATCCAAAGTTTCAGATCCAAAACTATTGGCTACACCCATCCCTTTGGCTACAATCCCACCAAGACCTGGAGAAGTATTAGGACCGTTCACCGCATGAGAAACCAAATCGAAAAACCCCGGCGCAGGTGCTATACCGGCATTCTCGGATATAGCGCCATGCGCGCCAGACCCAGAGCTTTCCGTTGCCAACCCGGCCCCCGCAGCCGCCCCGGATAAACCGGAACCTCCTACATCCCCGCCAGCACCCGGCGCCCCGCCCATACCCGCTGCGTCGTAGAACTCCGGCAGGCCGGTTTCCGGATTGGTAGTCCCAGCCCCGCCAAGGGCTTTCAGCAGCTCTGCCTCCTTTGGATTGATATGCGCGAGCATAGTATCACCGTTCCGCCCGAGGGAGGACAAAAGCTGCATGTAGTCCATTAGCCGCGCGCTCCGCCGCCAGTCCAGATTTTATCCCATTCGATCGGCGGAGCCGAAGGCGCAGGAGCCGGTGCAGGTGCAGGGGCCGAGGCTTGCGCCGGAACAGCTACTTTCTCCGGAACATACTGTTCAGTCATAACCGCAGGCCGCGCCGGAATAACTGGCCGGCGTTGTGTCTTCGGGCGTGAGACTTCCGCAGGATTCACAGAGGGAGGACGGCTGCCGTATACGAACTGTTCCGGAGGCTGATTCTGCATACTTTCCGCAATCCAACGGTCTAGACGATCGCGATCAGGACCGCTCACTTCATTTTGGTTTGTCGGGCTAGAATGGAGAAAAGTTGCAAGCCCGGCGCCAAACCCGCCGCCAAGACCCAGCAGCCGATTAAGCACACTCTGCGGAATGCCTAGGCCTCCACCTCCGCCAGCCCCTCCACCTCCGCCAGCCCCTCCACCTCCGCCAGCTTGCAAGTCCGCAAGCACACCCCCAAACGTAGTTGGAGTCCGAGGCGCAACTTGCCCGCCAGCCACGCCCTCAATCGTAGGTGGAGTCCGAGCCGCAACCGGCCCACCAGCCACATTTTCAGGCGGAATAGCCTGCCCCTGCATAGTGTAAGGCTCAAGCGGTCCACCACCTCCTTGCGGACCGCCCGGAGGACCGCCCGGAGCGGCAGCCGGCGGACCACCCGAAGAACCCGGCGGAACTGTCGGAGGCCCACCCGCAGATTGCGTCGCCGGCAAATTGCGCGCGCCCAGGCGCTGTTGCCAAGCGTGTTTGATCGCATTCCAATCAATTATTTGTGAATCACCAGGAGCTTCAGGATTCGGCCTCGGCGGAATATTCAAATCTTGATTAGCCCCTGGACCCTGTGGATAGTAATCATTCACAAAGTCTCGAAACGTCCGGTTATTGGACGTATATGCTTGCTTCACAGACTCCCAAGTCGGAGTCTGTCCTGTCTTCATCGCATTCCATGCTGGACTGCCAAAATCAACCATATCAATCTCCTTCAATCTGATTATTCACGGTAGCCCACACTAAGAACCGAAGCAAGCAGCTAATCGCCCGTATTACGGCGTTCAAGCTTTCTGTACGCTGGAAGGACGTTGTATTTCAGGTTTAGCATATTTGTACGCTCTGAATCGCCAACCGCCGCTGGCGCAGGATTGATGCCGAGGGCAAAAAGCGCTTGCAGCCAAGTCGGAGTTTCACCTTCAACTTTTTGCTTTTTGACCGGAAACTTTTCCCCTGTCAACGCGCCCATACCTTTCTTCGCCAGTTCCCCAACCGCACCGATCGGCAAGTACTGCATAAAAGCGTATTTAGCCATGTCTTTAGCTGTCGCTACTAACGCTTCTTCATCACTCATTCCAAGGGCTCTATTCAACTCCGGAGTCGTATAAATAATCCCGCCGCCGTAATCGCGGTTGTTGTAGAGGTTTTGCAGCGAAGACATCAGCGGATTGACTTTTCCAACCATTGTCGCTAACGGATGCTCATTATATTCCATCACTTCCATATCATACCCTGGAAGCGCAATGCGTTCTTTAGCACCTGATGCAAGAGTCCGGCCTGTCGGAGGGAAAAAATAATCCATCGCTTCCTGTGGGCCTTTACCCGTCATCAGATAAGTCAGGATCGCACCCTGCACCCCAGTCATTATCGGCATAGCGATTGCGTACGCCATACGGTCAGTAAAGCCTCCGCCTTTAACAAAGCGCGCAGCATCAACGCCAGCGCCGCCCAATTCCCTCACCGTACCTAAGTTCCAGCCCACGCTGCGCGTCATCACCATCGCTAAATCTTTGAGCGTTTTTTTCCAGAACAAATTATCATAGACCATTTCACCCATGCGGTTATCAACCGAGTCCATGATCTTCTGCATCGCAGCACGCACTTCAACTTGCGATGCTGCGGGGTTAGCTTTAAGCCAATCCTGCGCCATGTCTGAAAACACGCCCATCTTTGCCCTGGGAACAATGTCTTCCATCAAAGGCTCTGAAAGAGTTTCCAGCATTTTAAGCGGAACTTTATACACCGCAGAGAGTCCATTTTGCGCCGCAACATCTTTCACAGCGGCGCCAAAGTAACCACCTTTAATAGCTTTCAGAAATCCGCCCGAACCTGTGCCGCGATAAAAAGCGTCCATGCCGGAGCGGCCACCGCCCGTCACCCAGGCGTTAACCATATCCGCAAGTGCTGGATCGTTCGTACCGCGCAGCATTGCTTCTTGAAGCTTTTTTCCTTTACTAACCTGCCTGACAATGCGAGTCGGGTCCATCGCTCCAAGTGCTGACTTTCCCGCACCCAGCACATCACCGCGCGAAAGCCGCATAGCCGAGCGGGCTAATTCCGAGGTCATAATATCTCGCGCTACGAAGATCGCATGGTAGCCGGGGATCGAAAGCTGCAACCTGTTCATCATGTTCGCACTATGGCGAATAGTATCAAATAGCTTATTCCCGCGCAGCCCTGAAGAGAGGGCGTTATTGAAAACCCTCGCAACGCTATTCGGTGCGATATGTGTGTAGCTTCCCGCACGAAATGCTGGATCGTTAAGGACTGTCCAGCCGGGCGGAATCTTATCTCCGAGTTTAATCCGTTTTGCCAGCCCCGAAGAAATCATTTCTTCTTTAGCAGCTTGACCGGCAATAAATCGGTCAATCTCTTGAATCTTAATTCCAACCAATTCCAGCGGATTGTTGGTGACAAGTTCCAACCCTCTAGCCCGGCCTTGAGCAATCGTATCCAGAGTCCGCTGCTTCAAAAAGTTCTTGCTACCTTGCAGCCCGCCGCTTCCGCCTTTACCCAGCGCATTAAACTGCTCAAGCACGTTTGTAGCTGCTTGCGGATTTTTCCAAATATGCGGAAAGTAATTCTGCAAGGCTTGATCGAGCAGACCACGGGAAGTCAACCAAGCCTCACGCTGTTTTAAGATTGCCCGCAGCGCATTAGCTGTATCGTTCAGCTTCGGATCAGCAAACCTCTGCCCTTTTTCAAACGTATCCATGAAAGCGAAGCGTTCAGCCTCCGGCATACGCATAACCATAGCCATAGACTCATCCATGACTTCACGCGCTTGAGAGGTAGCCTTAGCAGCCTTTGCGAAAGTTTCAGAAAGAATTTCACCCGTCTGCTTCGATTCAGCTGAACGTGTCGTCGGAGACAGCACATTCTCCACGGCACCCGCACTGCCATCTTCACTCGAAGCTTTTGCTTTTTCACCAATCTTAGCTGTAAGGGCTTGCCCCGGACCCGGAGCCTTGGTTAAGAAATCAGCACCTTCAACCCCAAGCTTCAGCAGCCCCTTGCCGACAGCTTCTGGAAATTGCGCTGCAATGTCAGTATTCAACGCGCCAATTTCTGAAACTTTCGGCTGGCCGGAGATACGAGAGATAGGGTTGAACAGGAAAGAACGCGCAGTAGCACTGACCGGAGAGGTCATGTAGTTCAACCCACCGCCGATAGCTTGCAGCCCGCCGAGACCAAGATTCAGTAGAGTAGGGTTGGAGTAAGCGCGCTTTATCCCGCTCCCCATTTCTTCCGTCGCAAGCGCCCGCTGGCGTTTTAGTTCCTTCGGCAGGTCGGTGAAGGGCCGCGTAACAGAATCAGCGAAAGTCGTGGGGTTAGGTGCGGCGGCAGGGTCAGGTCCAACCTCCGGCAGAAAAATATCCTTAGCAATGCCAAGAGCGGTCGTCGGCTTTTTCAGCTCTTCTGGCATAACAAACGCTGAAGGTTTTTTAGGCTTCAGGCTTTCTGGCATGACAAAGGCTTTGGGCTTTTTCAGCCCTTCAGGCATTACAAACTTACCTTCGTCAGCCATCAGCTTAGTCCTTGTGCTGGTTATAACCTGCAATCAAATCTGCATCCGACATACCGGGATTAGCTTCCCGCAATTTAGTCATAGTATCTTCAGGCAAAGTTTCGTCTTGCTTCGCCACTGTTCCACCAGTGCTTGGAGTCAGGGATGCTTTTTTGAAAATACTTGCAAGAATCTGTAGCTTAGGTGTAGCAATAGCCGAAGTGCCAAGGTCTTTGAAATCTTTCGGCGTATATGTTACACCGTTGTGTTCCCAGTTTTTTCCAGCGTCAAACGTTGCCCGTGCTTCCTTCGCAAGATCCGCCGCCGCTGCAGCCCCAGCGTTGCCGCCAGCCGGCTTTCCGGGTTTGCCAGTGAAAATAGCCAGAACATCAGACTGCGTAGCATTCGGAGGTAATTGCTGATACCCTTCGATGAATCGAGGGTAATCTTTCGGATCATACTTCGCCAGCAACGAAGTAAACGTAGTTGAGTTATGCTCAGCTTGCTGCGACTGTTGCCGTTGCATAAACTCCCCCAGCGACATCTGCATCTGCGCCCAACGCATAGTCATCTGCTCATTCTGCATAAACATGCGAGAGTTAGCCGCGTTGTTTGCAACCTCCAGCTTCAGCATCGCCATCTTTTCATTCCACGTAGTCTTATTATTCTCCATAATATTTTTCACGTTCGTGGAGATCGCGTTCTGAATACTATTGATGTACTTATTGTGCATCTCCCATTCAGCCACTTTACTCTGGTATTCTTCCAGATTACCTGCGTGCTGGGCTTTTTGGGCTGCCGCGATAGAAGACAACGCAGCCGTAAGCGGCCGCTTCGTAAGCAGTGAACCGAAAACACCAATCATAGCGCCGACGCTGGAGAATGCCTGCATAGGATCGTCAGGCGTACGCTTTGGCATCTGCCCCATGTCTTGCATCCTGGCGTCACGGTCTTTGACGTACTGATCCGTCAAGCCTTGCAGTTGCTCTTGCGTAGCCGCATGGTCTACCTCTAGCTGCCCCATCATCCCGCCAGTCGGTGGCTTAGGCACACTAGGGACTGCATTCGGTTTTGGAGGCAAGATCGCCTTGGTATCAACGATAGGAGTACCGCCGGCGGTGGGTTCAGGCATTGTAAACTCCTAGCTGAAAAGGGACTTAGCCGCGCCAGAGGCAAAGCCACCAGCGACAGAAGCAAGTGCGTTTGTAAGCTCTGCGTCTTGCTGCAAGCCCAAAGCGATGATCTGGCCATTAACAGAATCAGCTTGATTAAGGGTTTGCAGGCCGGTAGTGTACAGCCCCTGCGCTTGCGAGAAAGTCTGCGCAGCATATTGCTGATTAGCCGCCGCGATAGAGGCTTCTTCCATCGAAGACCCTGACATTCCCATGCGCGCAAAATTACTGCGAATACTCGCAATCTGCGCATCACGCGAAGCCATCAAGCTTTGACCAACAGCGCCCGGAAGCGGTGCGCCAGAAGTCAGCGGAGCCATCAAACCCGGCGCCGCCCCACGAAGCGTCGCAACGTCACTTTTCATTCCTGCAACGCCTGGAAGCGGCTGATTACTTTTCAGCGCTGCCATTCCAACGGCCGCAGCCGGAAGTGCGTACTTGCCGTACTGGGAAAGAAAGCTTCCCGCGCCGGCGGCCGGAGGTGAAGTTAAACCTTTAATGCCTTCCGAGGGAATGCCTAGATTAGAAACATTCGATACTCCCGGCATAGCTGTGCTACTAGCGAAAGAGTCAAGACTCGTCGGCTGTCCGATCGGAGACGGAGTATTCAAACTCGGAAGGTCAGCAAGGGCAGGAGAAGGCCCTGGAAAGCCACCATCTCGAGTTGCACTACCCAACAGCGCGCTATAGTCAAAGCTGGGCAACGCACCTGCCGTCGCAACGTCGCCCGCACCCGGAAGGGAGCTGATTGCACTAGCCGCATCCGATGGCAGACTTGTCGGCGTGCTTCCGCTGAACAAGTCAGAGATACCGCTGCCGAGCGACGACAGCCAGCTAGACGGATCTAAGGAGTCAAAAAGGCCCATCACTTACCTCATAATTTTCACGAACTCTACATGCTTCCGATCGGTACCCAGCCGCTTCGCAAACGGCCCGATATCCATATCAGTCATAGAGTCGAAATGCAGTTCAACTGCCCGGATGCTTTCCGCCCAGTTCTTAAAATCAACATAAACCGCCATCGGATCTGCAGCCGAAGTTTCCAGCTTCGCAACCCACATAATCTTGACGACAGCTTCCGGCTCGAAAAAAGTCCGTTGCACGACAGCGAGACCCCAAGCCTTATCTGTCCGCATAACCCGCGCATCGTTGCGGTTCAGGTGCATACGGACAAAAGACATCGCAGCGTCAAGGGTTAGCCTTGGAAAACGCGTCTGGAAAAGCGGTAGGCTCTTAACACAAAGATCACCAATATCCGACTCTCCGACCCTGCGTACAAAAGGCAGGTCAGACTCAGGAAGCTGCATCTGAAAATACTGGCTCATCCTCGGAACTTTGTATTCCGGAATCTCTGGAAGCGCCGCAATCGGCAGCTTCTCCGGACGCCCAATCATCGGCTTTTCGGCCAGTTTAGCTTGCAGAGCCATAACCCTATCCTTGTATATTGAGGGCTGCAGCTTGCTGCCGATGCTCCTCAAAGTGAAGCTGAACCCAGTTGTCAACCGCGACTTTATTTTTCAGGTCAAGTTGGCTAAAATCATTGCCACTGATGCCTAGCGTCGCGTTTAGATCATTGTGCATTTGTTGGTGGTTTTGAAGCCAGCTCTCCCAGTCGCCCGGAAAAATAGGATCGACTGGATAGATCTGTAGAGTCTTACTTTTTTGTGCTTGCACCGCGTCAGCACTTCTGCGGTGCAAATCCATATTTGCGAGCGTCCACCGTGCCGATTGCGGGCCTTCAGTTGCGAAGTTGATTAAGTCGGCAAGCATGGCGGACGCTTCGGCGGATCAGTCCGCTTATCAATCGGACGAGGTTTCTTCACGATCATATCTCCAACGCATACTGCTGAGTTATCAGAAAGAATGACTGGAAAATAATACTAGGCTCATTAGTGGTAATAGTCAAGCCCATAAGATACCCGCTCTGATTAACGTCCATCTTAAACCATTTCTGTCCGGAAGCCGTGGTCCGGGGGTCAGTTAATTGCTGCGTATTATAAATCCGGCTGTTTTGGTCCGCGTCTATATTGATTGTGATATTCGGAGCGCCGCCTTTATTCTGCTGCATCATGCCGAATATCCGCAACGCTCGCTTTGTTACGAACATTGCAGGTGTATCCCAGAATTTGCTCTGCACAGTCTTAGTAAGGGTTGCAGAGTAATTCGTAAGGATTGGAAAGATGTGAGTTCCGTCGGAAGCGTAAGCCGTCAGGTTCCCATTGAGCTCATTCGAAGCAAGAGTGTTCAACGCATACTCTTGCGAGCCGGTAAACCACTTCTTGCCGTCCCAGATCATTAGCTGCTGCACGACGGTCTGAGAGATAAAGTTGTAGATCGGCGCAGCACACATATAGCAAAGCTTGCCGTAGATGTACGCTTGCGCGGAGTAGAACTCTGTAGGTGTCGCCCAGGTTTGCTGCGTCTGGACGTTCAATAGAATACCGTCTAGTTCGTCGGAGACTTTAGAAGCGGTGCTGCCGTATAGGGAGTAAAAACCGACATTCGTAAGGAAGACGATCTGTTTAGAGAAAGTCTGAATGGACTCACGATAGATCGTTCCGATCTGCGGATCGACGTTGATGTTTGAGAAAGTGGTGGTCGCAACGGTCCCGACAGTGGTAGTGGTTACGCCGGAGATGTATTGGATTGAGCTATCACCAAAGACGTAAAGAAAACCGTTTGCCTGAACAAGTTGCGTGTATTGCTGCTTCAAAAAGCTATTAGTCGAAGGTGCTGCACCCGCACCCAGCACCGAAGAAAATCCAACCGGCGAGCCAGGTTGGCTAAAAATCAGCACATTGTAATTCGCAATCCAGACAACATTCTGAAAAGTTTCAATCGCCGTCCCCTGCACACCAAAAGGCATGAGGGTAATCATCGCCTGCGCGACGGGGTTGTTCGCGTCAGTAATTACAACAAGCGGGGCCGAAGTGTAGCCAGTGCCGCCGGCGGTAATAGTCAGGCCGGTCACTACGCCAGAGGCCACCGTAACCGTACCCGTTGCACCGCTTCCGCCGCCGCCTTGAAAAGAGACTTGGGCTGAAGAAGTGTAGCCAGTCCCGCCGTTCACTATAGTGACGCCGGAGGTCTGAACGACGCCGTTTGTAACCGTCACGGTAGCGCGAGCGGTAGTGGTGCTGCCACCGCCGGTGAAGGTTAGCAGGATCGGTGACGGGTCTTTGACGGTGTAGCCGGAGCCGGCGTTCGTTACCGTAATGCCTGTAACTTGGTTGTTCGTAATCGTCGCGGTGAAGGTTGCGCCGGAGCCGGAGCCTCCAAAAGTCCCGATCGTCGGAGCGGAGGTATAACCGCTCCCTACGTTATTGATGGAGATGATTGGCGACACACCGCCGCTGGTATAAACCAACGTCCCGTCAAACAGCCAATACCCACTTTTCCCGCTACCATACTTGTCATTGCAGGTAATCAGAAAGTACTGACTGCCCCATTGCGACACCGCCGGGCGCACTCCAGGGCCAGAGCCAACCGGAAAAGTGCTGGCCGCGATACTCGTAATGAGCGTTGCTGATCCAGAGATGTAACTGTAAAAGTACGCCGATCCGTCACCGAAGAACACCACGAGGTACGAGGTTACGGCGATGTTAAACCACTTAAACTGTATGACCCCACCACTACCGACAGACGGGAGAGAGATAAAACTTCCAGCCCCCGGCAGAGACAGCAGGTTATTCTTCCCCAGCGGCATCCAGTTATCGCACCAGTACATCTGGCTGTCGCCAATAGCCGGACGCGAAGGCTGGGTGTTCAGTCCGTCAAAGCCAGCGAATGAAATCGGGGAGAAGTTTCCCGGAACTCCAGGCGCTTGCTGCGGTGCGGCGGGAGAGGTAAAACCCGACATTACGCACGTCCGTACCAGTTAGTGGTTACGCCAGGATTAGTCATAGTCCGCGCACGGCGCATGAACTTTTCAAACTCTGCATACATACGGTCAGCCGCGTCGTAGTTCTGCGCGGATTGAAAAGCTTTATACGCAGCGTAGTACTGCACTGAAACAGTCCAAGGTGCAGGAATTGCTTCTACAGTCGTATCATCAACCAGCGGCGTTACGTCGCAGACGCAATCCATCTCAACAACATAAGCTTCATTCGGGACAGGATAGAGGTAGATGCTGCCAGTCTCACCTTGCCCAAACTGCGCGCAGAAACGCGGCACGTCAGTGAAGGTGTCTACGTAAGTGCGGACTTTCGCCTGGTATTTGGCGAAGCCATACCGCGTAGCTGTAAAACGGAAAGTGTTCCAGAGAATTGAAACACCGCGCACAGCGATGATGCCGGATATTCCGGGCTGGTTCGAGAAATCAATCGAGGAGAACTGATAGACCTCCTGATTGGTAATGGTGAAGATGCCGGTCGAAAGCTGCGCAAGACCAGTCGGCGCAACCGCACCAACGCCGGAGAAACCAGCGCCGCCAAAACCGAGAGTCGGCGCTGCGGTGTAGCCGGTTCCGCCAGAGGTCAAGACGATGTTCGACACCGCACCTGAAGAAGTGACATCATAGGTTCCGATAGCGGAAGTGGTGCAGGTTCCAGTAAAGGTAAGCGAGTAGCCGTAGCCCGGAGTCCCACCAGAACCATTCGTGTTTAACAGCAGGTTCACAACCGTACCGACAAACGGCATCGCACGTACGCACTGGCCGGCGGCGGCAATCTGCTGCCGACCCTCATTGATGTAGGAGACTAGATCGGTGCGGTTGTAGTTTGTCTCGCTCAGATCGTTGATGAGGATCTGAACCTGCTTGAGATAGTTATTAAGCGCCATTCTGGCCTCCAGGGAAAGGAGCCGGCGTTGAAGACGGTACGCCAGAAACTTGACTGCTCAACGGGAAATTCCTCGGGAGCGCCGAAGGCGTGCTGACATCGCGAGCGAATTGCATCCGTTGTGTGTAGAGCTGGTACATGCGGTCGGCGTCAGAATTTCTCTGCGCGTTCATGTACGCCAAGTAGCTGGCGTAGTATTGCACCGCTTCAGTCCAGGGGTAAGGGATTGCCTCAACAGTTGAATCGTCGATAAGGTCTATCGCTATGATAACTGCGTCGAGGGTGAGAGTTTGCACCGTAGTGGGAGTGGGCCAGAGATAGAATTGGCCCGCTTGACCTTGCGTTAGCTGTGCCCAGGTCGTCGGTGTTCCCGACGAAGGAGAGCAGATGCAGTAGTTGAAGAACCAGTCCCAGGGCCGACCGTCCAGTCTTGTTGGAGCAGTAGCGGAAGTAACAGCCGCTTTCCGGATGAGCAAGACGTAGCTTGCGCCGGTGATGCCTGCGACAGAGATGGAACTGAGGTTGTAGGTCTGCGTAGACGCTTGAGTAGAAAGCGTTACGATAGAGCGAATACAGGCCCCCTCGGCGCAAATCCGAGTACGGGCCTGATTTATATACGCTATTACATCCTGCGGGGCGTAAAGATCGCCCGTAGAGTCATGCAGAAGCCTCTGCACTTGCGTTATGTAGTTGGTCAACGCCATGTGCAGAGGCTCCTAACATTAGAGCGGAGTGATGAAGCTCACGTCCGCAACGCCGCCAAAAGTGGTGGTGAACGTCACAGGGGTAGTCGGAGTCGTAGTCGGCGGACCAATCAGCGTGCTGGTAGCAGACACGTTCTGATAAATGCCGCCGTCGATGATCGGGAAGGTCGCGTTGGCGATGGAACCACCGGAACCGGTGACATAACCAAAGTTCGCTTCACGAATCTGGAAGATGCCCGGACCAATGCTCGGGTTCTTCACAGCACCGGCTGTCGAGGTGTTGTTGCCGCCAAGAGCGGTGCCTTTGTAGGCCACGTTCAAGTACGTGCTGCCGGCCGTGCCGGTGGTAGCCGCTGCGGTCGTGGTGAAGCAACCGATAACGGTAGCCGCCGCGTTGGAACCGCTGGCGCTGGTGAAGGTCAGCGTGATCAGCGAAGTCTGCGGAACGCCCGGATTGGTGCAAAGCACTGCGGTCACAGTGCCCGAGCCGGTCAAAGCGGCAGTCGCCTTTGCCGGCGTGATCGTCACCGTGGAACTGGTCAAGTTCGGATCGAGCGGATTGGTCGTCAGGAAGATGGTCGGAGCGGAAGTGTAACCCGCGCCCTGATCAACAACCGTGATGGACGAAACCGCACCCGAAGACAGAGTGGCATAGCCGGTAGCCGGAACACCACCAGCCGGCGGCGCAGAGAACTGCACGATCGGCGGATAAGTGTAGTTGGAACCAGCGGTGCCGATAGTCACGGTCTGCGACACGGCGCCACCAACGATGGCAGTCCAAGTCGAACCGCCGGCGCTCGGAGTCACGGTCGGAGCGGACGTGTAGCCCGAGCCGACGTTAGTGACGATCGCGCCGACAGGGCACCCGGTGAGGTTGGCAAGACGATAGTTCGTGCCGTCCGAGTTGATATACATACCTTCATTGCCACTGGTCGTGGAAACAGTCAACCACAGAGTAGTGACCGGATCCAGCACCTGAATAAAGGTGTAAGGACCAGGAGCAACCCAAAAGGTGCCCGAAGGAATCAGCGTCGTGCCACCGGCCGGAAGCGCGATTTTGTTCGTGCCGCCGTTCGGGATGTAGCTGACAGTATTTTGAGGATACGGAAGCGGAATACCCGCACCGCCAATAGAGATAATGCTCATTAGAAAGCACCTCCAGTAATGCCGGTTACAACGGCGTTAGCTCCAGGCTTGGTGCAGATCACGTTGTAGCCAACGATCATCACGCCGATCTGGGCGATCTGCATCAGGGGAATGGCGCTGTAGAAGCCGGAGAACGCGAACGGCGCGTCTTCAGACAGGTACATCGCAGTGTACTTCGAGTTGATGAAGTACATCGTGCCTTTCGGGCACCAGTGGTCCATGTAGAACGGAACGCCCGAGATCACGAGGTTCGGGAAGCTCGACCGCACAACCGAGTCCATCGTGTAGGCATTGCCCGGCGGCATGTTGTACTGCTCAACACCGATGAAGGTGCTGTTCAGGGTGGCATAGTCCGAGGGGCTCATCACGACGAGATCCGGGGCTTCACCGCCGGCGTTGTCAGTGATCTGGATCAGGTACTGAGCCATGTTGGCGCGAGTAAGAACCGCACCGGCGGACGGGTAGTATTGACCCTGCCAGAAGCTGTTCGCGCTGCGCGAAATGCCGCCGTAACTCGAGACGTTCGTGCCGTTGTCGCAGGCTTCAACAAAGCCCGACGGCATCAACGGGTTGGCCGAGTTGTTGGTGAACAACGCCGAACCCATCTGCTGGTTCGTCACAGCATACACGTCGTTCATGCGAACGTCGAGAATGGGGACAACCGCTTCAGTGGACTGCAGCAAGGCTTCGCCGAGCACCAGCGGAACCGGAACGACAAAATAGCTGCCCGAGAACTGTGCGTTCTGCACACCCGGAATAACCTGCGGCTTGTTGAACGTGCCCGAGTAGCTGGTCCAGGCGCCCGTCACCATGCTGGAACCCTGCACCGGAACGGTGATCTGGTTCACACCGCCGGCGAACTTCTGCGCGTTGCCGAGCAGCGTCATCATGGTGGGGGAAGCGTAGTACAGCTGGACAGTAACGCGAGGCATAAACGCGCGGCGGGTCAGCGAAGACAATTCGTTATAAATTGCGCCGCCCGGAGTAATGCCCTGATTGGGAATCGGCATCCGTATCTCCTGTTAAATCACTTTTAAGCGACCCACAGGATCGCCTCCGATGTTGCAATGAAAAGAAACTTTGGAGTAAATATAGCGAACCATACTTACTCCATAGTCTCTACCGGCCCCGCTTTTCGTCAAAGAACTTCCGGATTTCGGAATTGGAAGCCTGCTTCCACGAACCCGGACCTTTGAACCAAGCGGATTGGTCTCCTTCTCCTTCGGCCGGGGCTGTAAGATTCCAGCCCTTATCGACGGAGTAAGCTTCAAGACCAACAGGCTCCGCTTTCCGCTGAGACTTCTCAACGAGCGCGGCAGCAGCTTCGTAATCCACGAAACCGCGTTCCTGCATGGTCTTTTCAATCGTCTCAATACCCTCGTCGTCCCAACCTGCTTTACGCAGCTTGTTCCGTTCGCGTTCGAGCAAGCCGTGAACTTCGGCGCGCTTGTCGCGAGTTTCGAGTTCTTTCTCAAGCTTCGCCAGCTTTTCTTCCAAAGCGGAAGTCGCCCCGGTCAGTTCTTTCCGCATTTCAGCGGGCTGATCCAACTCAGGAATGACGGCATTCGGATTGAGATCTTTCACCAAACCCAGCAGCTTAGAGCGCGTACGGGGGTCAGTAGAGAACTTGTCCAGCAACGCCTTCGCAGCAGAAGCCGTCCGGATCTCGTCCTCATCGACTTCGATCAGAGCCATTTACTTAACGTGCTTGATCGAGTTGGTGTTCTTGCCGGCGCCCTTCGGGAGATGCGAAGCGCGAGCGCCGATTTCCGAGTGGTGCATATCGACGCGAAGAATTTCAGTCGAAGACTTGGGAACGGTCTTCGTGTTGTCCTGCCAGATATTAGTCGCCATGTTAAGCTCCTGTCGGTGGGGGAGAGGGAGGAGGAGCGCCACCGGGAGCGCCTCCAGGCGTCGGAGCCCCACCTTGCCCCATAGCGCCAAGAACTTGTTGCATCGGATTCTCTTGCTTCGCCTGCATCATCATCTTTTCCAAGACGGAGCGCTCAGCACCGGGGCTAAACGCCCCAGGAGAAATATGTTTCGACAAAGCCTTCAGGGCCGTCATCACCGCTTGCCCAGGTTCAGAAGTGGCTCCTAGAAGGGGCAGAGCCCCCTCTAGGATTTTCACTGCCCAAGACAACTGGGCCATAGCCGCAGCCTGATTACCACGATCAGGCGTTGGCATCTGGACCGGGGAGGAACCAAAAGGCGGCTGACCCGGCGCAGTTCCTGCACCAGCAGGAGCCATCCCAGGCATCGGGGGCAGTTCAGCCATTACTTGCGCTTACCGCGCTTGTGCATCCGACGAGCCATGATGAAGAATCCCTTCATGTGTCGCGTTGACAGGCCGTGTCAACTCGGACTCGGGGGTTCCTCGTTTTACCGCACCCGCAATAAACGCCCCGGAGTGATGGCACTATGGCCGTCGGGAGGGTCTTCTACAATAAGCCTCAAAAAAGAAGGGGGGACCAACCGATCCCCCCTCAAGTTTGACAGCCGAGGAGCCACACTCATGCAGGATCACACCCGCACTGTCTACTTACGCCCGGTCTTCCCTTTAGTCAACAGTTCTGGATGTTCTTTAATCATCTGAGCTTTTTTCTGTTGCATGATCTTATAACGCGACTTCAACAAGTCCCGCATCGGCAAAGACTGAATCAAGTCCATCGCAGAGTCGCCTTCAATAATCCCTGCTTTCAGCAGGACGAGGGCAAGCTGCTGATGGTCCTGCTCGTAGATCGGAGACGAAGAATGCGAGTCAACGATCACGCGGTAGTCGTCAGGAATGGAGGTGAGTAAGAACTCTTTCTTCTCATCTTCGCCGGTGTCGTACCAGAGGGTCCGCGCTTCCTTCGTACGTAGCAGCTCAAACGCCTTATTCCCCATATTAGCGCACTGCCGTTCAACGAGCGTTGCACGATCACGCATACGCGGGGATGCAGTCTTCATCAGTGTCTGCGCATGGCTTCCGCTTCTTACACCCTGCTCACCCTGGCCGGAAAGAATATTCTGAAACCCGCTCACGTCGTCCATAAAACGCAAAATCTCATTCACGTCTTGAAACGCCGCATCCGGCAGCTTCGGTGTCAAGTCTTCCACCTTCGCACCAGGAGAAGACTGCGAGATAAACCCGGCCTCCTTAAACGCATCATACATATCATCGTTCATGCCGTCGAAGCCGATGAACGCGAGGAGCCTATCGTATTGAAGACCCATCAGCTTCTTGATGTCCTCCATACGATCACGGAGCAAAGCTTGAAGCTTCAGCATCGGCGCCATTTCACTTCGGCCCCAAGCGTAATTCGATACAGCGTTCGGCTGAATCATAATATACGGATGCTCGCCTTTGAGGAAGAGGTTGTGCTTTTTCAGGCGCGGCGTGATGATGATGTCAGGCTCGACAAATTGAATTGTAGTGTAGTCTCCGGTTGCATCGTCCACAACAGTGAGTTCGTGGAAGGTGATGAGATTCATCCGGGTTTCAGGCGAAAGGATTGGCCCGACCGAGTTCACGTCGATAGCGACTGTGCCACCGACGCTATTCGGCGTCGTGCCGTTTGTAGTGTCTACGGACGGGCCGGAGCCGGCCAGCACGACGGAGTGGAAGTAGCTGGCTTCCGATACGTCAGTAGAAGACTTGGCGTGAGCTTTCGCGCGTTTGTAGATATCGGCTGCGTCAGGGAGATGGCTAATCCGCCGCCACAGTTCGTGGATCGTGATGTAAGAGGTTTCAAGCAAGGCTTCTTGCTGATCGAGGTCATTCAAGTCTTCTTTGTAGACCCCGAAGTTGAACTGCGGAATGATCTTGGCTTTCAGCCCGTCATGACCCCACATCAGCTTCATGATGGAAGAGCCGTTCGTCAAAGCCTCATCCAGCCCATCCCCGAACATCATATCAATGTCGTTCCGTTCCAGGCTCTTCGTCAGATACCTCGACCCAGCTTCCGACATCTTCAAAATATCTTCCGGGTACTCATTCTCAAATTCCATGAGGAACCGGAGGTCAAGCGGAGAATAAAGATACGAACTCATCCGGTCGATGTGTGATTCCAGCCGGTTGTAGATTGCAGTATCGCCTTCCGGACTCCCGGTGTATTTCCACTGCCGCAGAGTCGAGCAAAGGTTTGCACGGTCCCCCATTGACACCCTGCAATCGTCAATCAGCTGAATAACCTTCTTCAGAAGTTGACTCTTATTTTCCGGAAGCCGCATTACCTGATTCCCATATGCCGAGTTTGCATCTTTTCCAATATGCCGCGCTGAATCTTAGCCCCTGGCCGCGCGTCCGCTTTTAGCTGTTCAGTAGACATCTCTCCGACATTGCCTTGCCAGAAGTTGTGCCCTGCGTCGGACGCGAAGCGAGTCACATCGTTATTCGGCATACGAGAGACAGCAGCCGCGTCGCCTTCTCTCAGACTATCCTTCATATCCGTATGGCCCGTAGAAGCCTCGTGATGCTTGTAAACTTGATCCACGCTTTTAGCGATGGCACTCCCTCCGATATTAACCCGCGGAAGCTGCGGTTCTTCCCCAGTCATATCCGCGCCGCAAAGTTCGCAGTTATCCGGCGGCGGCTCCTGCCGTGTCATATGCAAGAAACGGAATTGCCCGCCACAGTCCGGGCAGGCGTACGTACGTTCGATCGGCATTACCAGTTCCACCTTTTCCCGCGTCTTGCCATTCTTGCAGCATGGTCGCGTCCCATCTGCTGCCGGCGCATGAAGTCAGCTACGACATTCCCAGTGAAGACTCGGGTCATGTCTTCTTGTGTCCAGTTCTTCGCTTCGCGCTCTGCGGCCCGAGTCAGACCATTCGACTCCATCCGCTTCCGCTCGCCGTCGATCCAAGCGCGAGTTGAAAGCGCAGCCGCCATAACGCGATCGTCTTTTGCGGAGCCTTCGCCTTTAATGCTCAACCCGTCTTGGACGATTTTCCGCATCTCCTCAAGAAGTTCGAGGGACTTCAGCCGGATCTGTCCCATAGCGAAGCCGTCGCGGAACTGGTTAAAGATCACGGCTTTATTGTTGATGTTGGTCTTCCAGTGGTAGGCTACGCCGCCGCCCATAGAATCAGCACGGGAGTAAAGGTAGTTCCGGACGTTCAGCAAGACGTTCCGCAGTCCTTTCTTATCATCTGGCGGGACGATCAGCCCCTGCGTAAGCTGCGTTTGCAGGTGGCGGAACTCCGTAAAGACTGCTTCGCCAGGGCCGTTCAACTCCAGCAGCAGCCGGGCGTTGCCGTAAAGCCCTGCAAGATGCGCGACGATCCAAGAGAACTGATACGTCTTGATCGAGGGAGAAGCGAACTCCGCCACCTGATCCATGCCGTCCGCATAGACCCGGAAAATCTGCGCAACGTAGCGGTCAGCTTCGTCTGACGAACCATACGCCGGGTCAGCCCCGATCACATACGTTCCCGCCGGATCAGGTTCTTCCCAAACCTTTAGCTGCGCCAGCTTCGCGTTCTTAACCGGCTCAATCGTGGTAGCCAGAAATTGTTCGCCCATGTAGTAGCGGTAGCCCTTGTACGGAAGCTTCGCGCATTCCTTAGCGGCTTCCGCCAGCGCAGTAGAACTAAAAAAAGTACTACCTGTAAGCATGAAGGCTTGTTCTTCATGCCAGGGCAGTTCTTGCTCGATGATGCTTGCGCCGGTCTCATCAATAATGTTCCCTTCTCCCGAAGGGTCTTTCTCATGCCGATACCAAGCAAGCTGTTCAAGCGTAACCTCAAAATCATACTTCCGCTGCACATACGCGATGAGTTCTTGTTCATCTTCAGTGAGGGCCGCGGCTGAATACTTTTCATAAAGTTCCCGCTGCTTCTTCCCTTTCGACGGGTTGAAGGAGTAGGATTCCTTGGCCCACCAGCCGATGAAAATCCCCTGCTTCACCATCGGGTCTTCGCGCGCATCCTCCCACATTTCGTGGAACATGTTGTAACCGCGAGCCGTGGATTCAAACATGTATAGCCGTGCAGGGTATTCAGCGGCAAGCGACTTCTGCAAAGACTCAAGACCTTCTTGGTCGCCCCAAGAACTACACTCCGTAGCGTGCAAGAAGTTGTAAGCGCGGGAGCGGCCAAGCCCGCCATTCTTTCGAGTTCCGGCGACGAGGTAGTCTAAGCTGCTGCCATTTGAAAGAACCAGCCCGTCTTTGTTGTGGGAGACGATAGGGATAGCGAAGCTTCGCGGAAGGCTCTCCAACATACGGGTAATCAGTATTCGAATCTTTTCCTTGTTCGGAGCCGTGTCCGTGACGAGGCCGCCCTGCAAGCCAGGGAAATAGCTGATCCAGAACAAGTCGAGAAGGATGCTTCCAGTCGTGATGCCCAACTGCCGGGCTTTCAAAATCACGAACCAGTGGATGTCTTTTTGAAGACCAGCGAATACGCCGTCGAAGAACATCCGCTGCGCAAAGTACGGGTTTGTAAAGCTGATAACGCCAGCTTCTTTCGAGTCGATCTTTACCTGCGCCGCAAATTCGTAGAACATCTCCCGAATCATGGGGATATCGTCAGGATCAAACTCGTGTGCCGGCGGCTCGATCAGATCACTCATTTGGCGGTTCTCCAAGCAGGTCTAAAATTTCCCAGTGTGGAATCCCTTTCGGGCGCGGAAGGTCTTGACGAATCCCGCTCACTTTCAGGTTCGCCTTCCTACAGTCCAGATGGTTATCCGAGATATACGTCACACGGTACGGGAGCGGCACATCGCAGACGAATCTCGAAAGATGTAAGTGTCGAGGCTTGCCCTGCACGATGACTGTCGTGTAGACGTAGCGGTGGTAGACTGCGCGGCCATTCTTATGCCGCATCTGCCGTTTGATATGCCACCTGAAACGAGAACAGCGTTCGTAGTCTTCATCATCTACGAACGCTGTATTTCGAAGGTCTATGCGTAGTTTTTTCATAGGGGGCAGTATGCCCCCCGAATATTAACTAATCAATTAGGCTGGGTTTCGGAAGCAGGTGCTTCCGGAGTCGGGGTCTGCGCCGCGATGATAGCACGTTCGCCATGACCGCGAAGTTTCGTAATCAAGCCTGCGACTTCTTTGAAGGGCTTCTCAGCCAGGGCGATCAGAATTTGATCGAGTTCCTGAATGTCGTGTTCGATAGTGACGAGGATGGACATGGTAGACTCCTT